>ENA-UESC01002135-UESC01002135.1-human-gut-metagenome-genome-assembly--contig:-NODE-2135-length-12959-cov-4.737308_pt1 | contig 12959 bp, 10 predicted proteins | sample MGYA00242998_ERZ507999 | MGnify/ENA primary metagenome ERZ507999 (study PRJEB26167, sample SAMN06115465) | human gut metagenome | host: Homo sapiens | place: China:Hubei | collected 2016-04-27... | reverse complement strand
AAGGGGAAGGACTTGTCCAGTTCTCCATCCCCGAGCTGGAGCCGGGAATGCATACGGCCGAGTTTAAGGTGTGGGATATCTTAAATAACTCCACGACCTATACCTTTACTTTTGAGGTGGCGGAAGGGTTGAAACCTAATCTGATCGAGATGTATGCCACCCCGAATCCGGCACGGGATCAAGTGGAATTCTTTCTGCATCACAATCGTCCGGAGTCGAACTTAAAGGTGACGGTTATGGTTTATGATATGACCGGTAAGTTCCTATGGAGTACCGAGAAGAGCGGTTCCTCCGAGTTGGTTAAGGCTTATATCGTAACTTGGAACTTGACGGATAACGGTGGCAGGCGGTTGCGGCCGGGAGTGTATCTGTATCGGGCGGCGATTAGTACGAATAACTCGAAAGAGGCGACGAAAGCGAATAAATTAATCATTCTCGCACAATAAAGTATCGGGTAATTAGTTTATAATAAGCATGGGGGTATGTTTATTACCTTCTAGGAATGATAAATGTAAATGTATTTTTAGAATAGAATATATGGTAAGAGTTTCAAGATTCAGTCTGTTACTAGCGGTTTTCAGCTTTTTGACGGCATTTACGGCTTTATATGCCCAAGGAGGCGCAGACGATGTTAAACATAAATTCGCCCCGATTAATACGGCGATACCGTCTTTGTCTATCGCGCCCGACGCTCGCGGAGGTGCTATGGGTGATAACGGTGTGGCTACTACGCCGGATGTGAATTCCCAATACTGGAACCCGGCTAAGTATGCTTTTAACTATAGTAAGGCCGGAGTCGCTTTATCCTATACGCCTTGGTTACGTAAATTGGTGAATGATGTGGCTTTAGCGTATCTGGCCGGTTATTATAAATTAGGCGATAGCGATATGCAGGCGATCGGAGCTTCTTTGCGTTATTTCTCTTTAGGAGAAGTACAGGAAAGCCGGGATGGAGGAATGGGTAATCAGCTCATATTGAATCCTTATGAGATGGCTTTTGATGTAAGTTATAGCCGTAAATTATCGGATGTGTTTTCTATGGCAGTCGCCTTGCGCTATATTCGTTCGGACATGGGTGCCTCGTCGGATGCGGATATGGTTCCGGATAACGCTTTTGCCGCCGATATCGCCGGTTATCTGGAGAAATACGTGATCTTAGGGAATAGCGAGTGCCTGTGGAGCTTTGGTTTTAATGTCTCCAATATCGGTACGAAGGTCTCTTACGACGGCGGAAATACCAACCAATTCTTGCCTACGATGTTAAAGGTTGGAACCGGTTTGCTGTATCCGATCGATGATTATAACCAAATCGGTATCTATGTGGATTTGAGTAAATATTTAGTTCCTACCGAACCTATTCAAGAAGGTACGACTCCCGAGGATGAGGCTGCTTATAAGGAAAAACATGATGAATATAACAATATGTCCCCGATCACGGGTATCTTCAAATCATTCGGTGACTCGCCGAATGGCTTCAAGGGCGAGCTAGAGGAGATTATGGCCTCTATCGGTCTGGAGTATAATTACAATCAGCAGTTCTTTGTTCGTGGCGGTTATTACTATGAGAATAAATATCAGGGAAACCGTCAGTATTTCTCGGTCGGTGCCGGTTTCCGCATGAGTGTTTTCCAGTTGGATGCCGCTTATCTGATCAGTACGGTACAGAGTAACCCGTTGGACCAGACATTGCGCTTCTCCTTGTCGTTCGATATGGATGGAATCAAGAACCTTTTCAGATAAATGGGTATGAAGATACGTGTAGGTTTTGGTTATGACGTCCACGCCTTGGTGCCGGACCGGGAATTATGGCTGGGCGGGATTAAGATCGAGCATACGTTGGGCCTATTGGGACATAGCGATGCGGACGTGCTGATCCATGCGGTCTGTGACGCTTTACTGGGAGCGGCCAATATGCGGGATATCGGTTATCATTTCCCGGATACGGCAGGTGAATATAAGAACATTGATAGCAAGATATTGCTTCGTGACACCATGAAGCTTTTGAGAGACGCGGGCTATGAGTTGGGTAATATCGATGCCACCGTAGCCGCCGAACGCCCTAAATTGAATCCCCATATCCCTCTGATGAAGAAAACGCTGGCCGAGGTCATGAACGTGGACGAGGAGGATATCTCTATCAAGGCTACGACCACGGAGAAGCTGGGCTTCACCGGACGGCAGGAAGGGATCTCGGCTTACGCTACGGTCTTGATACAGCGCATGGGATCGTAAACCAGAAAGTACTCCCTTTTCCTTCTTCCGACTCTACGCCGATCTTCCCGTGAAGATTCTCTAGGATCGTTTGGCAAATGGATAGCCCGAGTCCGGTTCCTTGGATAAAGGAATCGAATTTGGCGAAACGCTCGAATACGTGCGGGAGGTTCTTCCGCTCAATACCTTTTCCTGTATCTTTTACGTAAAAGTATAATCCATCTTCCCTCTCCTTGTATCCCATGCGGATAGACCCTTGGAACGTGAACTTACAGGCGTTCGTGAGGAAGTTGGTGATCACTTGGGTCAAGCGATTCTTCTCGGAATAGATAACACAATCCTGTTCGGGTATCTCGCAATAGAGAGTGACTCCGCCTTTCACCCGGCTTTGGAAGGTCTGGTATAAGCTCCGGAATAGCGTGGATACGTTGAACTCGGAATAGATGAAATCCATTTGCCCGGCCTCGATCTTTGATAGATCCAGAATATCGTTCACGAGTTGAAGGAGAAGTTCGTTGTTCGTCTCGATGATCTCGCAAAATTCTTTTGTCTCCTCGGAGGGGTTTGTTTGGGCGAGCAGGTTCGAGAACCCTACGATAGCGTTCAGCGGGGTACGTATCTCGTGGCTCATGTTCGCTAGGAAGGCGGATTTCAACCGGTTGGATTCCTCTACCTTCGCTTTGTCCCTCAATTCCTGCTCCATCAGCTTGCGTTGGTGGATCAGGGCAGTTCCCCCGATCAGGTAGATAGGTTTACCGACGGGATCGGTCTTGCCGGTGATGGCGTAAATTTCTATCCATATATAGTTTTCCCCCGTATCGTCTAGGTAGCGGATTTCCTCATCTACCGGTTGGCCCTCGCCGGAGGCAAGTGCTTCCATCTTATCACGGAGCCGGTCTAGGTCATCCGGGTACACGCCGCTATAGAACTCATCGGGCGACATCTTGAATATCCCGTTTACGCCTTTGTCACGGGCGGATCTTTGGGTGAGGTAGACATTATTGCACTCTATGATCTCGGCTCTTACGTCCCACGTCCATGTCATCATGTTGCTGGCTTTCAAGACGAGTTGATATTTCTGGTTTAAGTCCTGCGCTTGGCGTGCGATTCGTAGTTCCTTGTCTTTGCCCTTTTGCTTTTGGATAAAGAGGTGTACCCGTAATATCCCTATCGTTATCAATAACACCAGAATGACGAGTAGGCTTATGATATGGACCTTGTATTTCTGAAAGAAACCGGGAGGCTCTTGGAAATAAGTGGCGTTTGGGGGATATAAGCCGGGATCGATTTGGTGAAGCAATAGGTGTTGGTAATTCAGGTAAGTCTTCGGGGTTCCCGAAGTCAGGGTAGAGATTTCTTTGCTATCTTTTCCCGAGAGGATCATTTCGATCGTGTTGGCCGTCACCTGCGCGTAATCCTCCGGAGAAACATAATATCCCCCGGCGAAATTCCCGTTTTTTGTTTGTACGTCTTGCAAGGTAAAGACGGGGGGAACTGAGAAGCTGTTAATCATTTTCTGGACGTTATCGACTAGGTAACGATTCTCGTTGTCCTTCTGGGTCCTGTACCATGAGTAATAAAGGACGCCGGTCTTATTGTCGAAAGAGGCCAACCTGTCCAATAAGTTCTCGGTGGAAATGGAAGTCGTAGACAGCGGCTCGAATTGGATGCCCGGGAAATCTTTCCGTAGCACGGCCTCCACATCCGCTTTCGTTTGCTGACTTATATAACGATGGTCGAAAATAAAGGCCAGCTTGGTTAATCCCGGTTGTAGCTTTTTGATTAGCTCGATCGTCTGCTTGATATAGACTGAGTATTTTATAAAAGTGGCGTTATAGCCTTTTACTACGTCCGTGATGGGGGTTAAGGTCTCGAGCGCGTTGGTATCCAGATCTATCAGATATTCTTCTTTCGGGTACATATTATCTCTGGCATAGCAGATGATAGAGGGAACATCTTTCCATTCCTTGTCAAACAACGGGCGGGTGATAAGCCAAGAGGGATCTCCTATGCATACGACTAAGGTGGGTGGCACAGGTACTCTCTCTAGGATCATTTGTCTCTTCTCTTGAAAACCTTCCATCGTGCGGATACCGGGGATCTGTAAGGGAATCGCCTTTACGGTAAACCCTTCCTTCCCGAATTTATTTTCTATATCAAGATAGGTCTGTTTCGTCCAGCTTTCCTCAAAGTTGATGGAGTGCAGTACGACTATAGACGGTTTCTCGCCGGAGCCTCGCGCACTCATGTTCAAGTGGACCGTTAGTATAATAAAAATAAAAAGAATGATATTTCTCATGGCCGTTAATTCTAAGCGATATATGTAGCGAACGTGATTCTGGCAGCAAATGTAGTGATTCCGCTTTATTAAGCAAGAGGTTTGCCTGAAAATAAAGCTCTTGGGAGGAGATAGGGGATATACCCCGGCGGGATTTATCCGCCGGGGCATATTGCCGGGGTGATTTATTGGGCAGGCATGTCCGTTTTGTTTTTCTTTGCGTTGATAGTAGACCGGGTACGTAGGATCGTCTTTCGCTCGTCTATCATCACGTTCACGTGATCAATGAAGGTAGTGTATTTCTCCTCGCCCTCAATCAAGCAAAGGGCGTTTACGGTGCTCACCAGCTGCCTGTAGGCGTTGTCTGCCTCGGAACGGCATTGCTTCACGACACCTACGATGACTCTCGACTTTTCGTCCGTTCTTTTTTGGGCCGCCTCCTTGAAGGCTTTTTCTTTGTTCTCTAGGTTGTTGATCCATGGGGTGAGCGCCAAGAGCCGCGCTTTCTCGGCGTCCAGCGCCTTGAGGTCTTGGATGAGATTGTGCAGCACTCCGCTTTCCTCAGTCTGGGCGAGGCTGGTGGGGTCGCCATAGGTATCAAATAACCTCTTGACCTCCATAGCGGCGGTGGCGGTGGCTACGTCCGGATGCTCCGTCATGGCCTTTACGTAAGCGTTGGCGCCCCGCCACGCGCTGTCTCGCTCCACGTCAGCGTCTGTCGCCAAGGCTGTGGAAGGCAGGCTGCTGGATGATTTCAGCGCCTCGTCGAATGCGTCTAACTTGGTCTCGAACGCGCTGATCTGGCCGTCCAGCACGGGGTTCACCTCGTCGGCTATCTCGTCGGGGCTCTCCGAGTCTCCACCCGATCCGCCTCGTAGCGTTACCGCCTCATCGTGGAATTGTTTCAGGAATCCGAAATCCTCCTCCACGTGAAGTGGGGACAAATTGAAAGCTTTAATTGTTCTCATGTCTATTAGATTTAAAAATGAATGATCAAGAAACTTGTGATCTCCCAAATGTAAGGAGTTAGCGCTTACGATACAAATTTAAGGCTGGAATAACGCGGGATAACGCGCTAGAAACTTCTAGGACCCCGTACTCACCCCTCGACAGGGCCGCTGGAACTTCTACGGCCTTGTACTCACCCCTCGACAGAGCCGTAGGAATTTCTAGGACCCTGTACCTACCCCTCGACAGAGCCGTAGAAACTTCTGGGAGGCTAGATGTTAAAAAAACTTACTTGACAAAGTCCCGGGATCTTTCCAATGAGGTCATCTATCATCTACCACATTTTTCTTATTTCTTCCAAATAGATTAAGGTAAGTTGTGGCAGTGCTTTATTGTGGATATGTAGATATTTAACACATAAATCTTTGTTCATGATGAATAAAAAAGGAGCGAAAGAATCTTCTAGTTCTATGGGTAACCCTAAATATTTATTATGTAAGGTCAATAGCTTTTTTCCATAGCAATCATTTCTTAATCGAGCGGGATAATCGGGTGATATGAAAACTACTTTTGTCTTTATTTCCTCTTCTGTAAAAACCTCGTTTAACATATCGACAACTGCGTCAATACAAGGAGGACATGTTTTTTCTGAAAAACAAAAGAATAACTTTTTATCATTACATAGATTGCTTAAGGAGAAGGAACTTAGAGAGTCTGTTCCCCAATAGCACCTTTGGTCGAGGCATTCATAATGCCCATTTTTTAATTCTTCCTTTTTGTAGATATACAGACTTTCTTTCTCGTATTCGAAATTGTCTATATACATATCTTTTGGGGACTTTTTTAAGTGATTCACACATCGTACGCAAATTATACCAGCTAGTATCCCCAAAAGGAAAATGTAAATTAGATTCTCGTTAATCTTCATTTTTGAAAACATATTTAATTAAGATTGGATTCTCTTCTTCCGAATGCGATTGAATGATCCTTCGCTGCTCCTCATTCCGTAGTTTCTCGGGAAATATGTCATCTAAAGGAAGCCCTCCCTCGGGAGTGCAAAGGATAAAGTCCTCTCCGAAGTAGATCGGATACAGTTGCAAACCCTCTTTGGTTCGCTCGAATTGGAGCAAGCTTTGCTTTTTTCCGTCATAAAACAGCTGGATATACTTGTTTTTACGGACAACCATAGCGTATCGGTATCTGCTATTTTGCCCATGAAACTCTATCACATAATTTACACTCTTAGAGGAATAGGCATCCTTCGCGTATTGGATTTTTTCTTGTTGGTTCCTGCCGGAAGGAAACTCCAATTTCTCGATGTCGTTATTTAAATTACCAAAATCCCAGTGATAAAGCTCTGTCAAGGTAGTTTTTGAGAGTGAGTAAATCGTGTTAGTCAAAGATCTGCAAAGAGAGTGTGGGAATGGAAATACGTCTTTGCAAAATATATCTTTTTTCTCTTCATGGAAATATTCATCGATTATTTTATCCTTTGATAAGGAATAGAACTTCAGGCGATTGTCATAATCATAGGTAAAGAAAGCGATTGTATCCTTGTTTTGGAACTGTAGAGAACTATAAGCCCCTGCGATATCGGGAAGTCTCTTTTTCTCGATGAATTTACCCCCTAGGTCATAGAAAAAGAGAGCGTTGCTGACGGCGCAGAGTACTACAAGATTCCTGCGGGCTGTATCGATCGCGAAATCAGACAGATTTAGGTACTGCCCCGGGCCGTCTCCTTTTTCGTTAAGTGCGAATTGGAAACGTCCCTCCCGGTCGAAAACAAAGATTTGGGATCTTCGATAATCATGGATATAATATCGGCCCTCAAAAAACTTGATCTGGGTTATATCACGGATCAGCGATTCCGGCGTTGTCTCCAGTGGGATGACTTGGATATCGGAAAATAGTTCCTTGGTGGAGACATTATCTCTCCTTTCCAGATTTGCGGTTATGATATCAGATTCCATATTTCTCTTATCTTTCCATCCCGTACAAGAAAGAAAGAGAAATATGGATACTATCGAATAGTAGTAAATGCTATTTTTCATTCGGTTAATCTGGATAACAATGATCTTCTTGCCATCCTGAAAAATAGCAATGAATATAAATAATAGGGCTTATTCGGTCAAGAGCCCAACAAGCTCCCTCATATCTACCACAAGTTATACCCGGGCCTCCTCCGTCATCAGGACATGCGCTATCGTCACTGTTTTCAGCTAAAACATCAGTGTTTAGAGCGAAAAAAATTAAACCGATTAGTGCTGTAAACTTTAAAACTTTTTTCTTCATAACTTTATTGGATTTAAGTGATACAAATTATTAATTGCAAATATATATAATTGAGTTAGGATTGGATGATTTTTGATGAGATTTTTTAGAAAGAGAGAAAGAATAATTCCCGTTTGCCCATCCCAAGATAAATCCGTAGTTTTGGCTCTCAAAAAAGAGCGATATGAAGACGAACGACTGGAAAGATCGATTAGGCGTGATGTACTCCACGAATCCCGATTTTCAATATAATACGGGAGATACGGAGGAGGAAGATACGTTGCCGAAGGAGAAACAAGCTTTGCGTATTTCCTTGGACAAACGGAACCGGGGAGGGAAGATGGTTACCTTGATCACCGGGTTCCGGGGCACTTCCGAGGATCTGACCGCCTTGGGGAAACTCTTGAAAGTGAAATGCGGCGTAGGCGGTTCCGCTAAGGACGGGGAGATAATCATCCAAGGGGACCTGCGTGCCAAGGTGTTGGATATCCTCCGGAAAGAGGGCTATTCGAAAAGCCGTACGATCTAATCCCCGATCGCTATGCTAACAATCTATAGGGCTTCTGCCGGGGCGGGCAAGACGCATAAATTGACAGGGGAGTACCTGATGTTACTCTTCTCCCAGCCGGGCGCTTACCGCCGGATCTTGGCCGTGACGTTTACGAATAAGGCGACGGATGAGATGAAAACCCGTATCGTTCAAGAACTTTATCACCTCGCTTCCGGCCGCGCGTCCGATTATATCCAGCTACTCTCTTCCGCCTATTCCTTGACGGAGCGGCAGGTGAGGGAGCAGGCCCGGAAGATTCTGGTCGCTATCCTGCACGATTACTCCGCCTTTAATATCAGTACGATCGACCGCTTTTTCCAGCAAACGATGCGTGCCTTTACCCGCGAGATCGGTTTGCAAGGCGGCTATGGCATCGAGATGGACCAAGAACTGGTCTTGACCGAGGCGATCGATAACCTGCTGGCCGATCTGGAGAAGCCGGAGAGCAAGGATTTGCTAGGTTGGCTGCTGCGTTTCGCCGAGGACAAGATCGAGGATGGTGGCGGCTGGAGCTTGCGGAAGGATATCATGTCGCTCAGCCGGGAGGTCTTTAAGGAGAGTTATAAGGCATTTAGCGAGGAGGTCGGTAAAGATATTGCGGATAAGCAGGCCCTAGATGCCTATAAGAATGAGCTATACGCCATTATCCGCTCCGTAGAGGCGGAGGCGAAACGTTTAGGAGAGGAGGGAGTGGCGTTGCTGAAACAGTTCGCGTTACAACCCTCGGATTTTAAGGGGGGAAGCCGTTCCCCGTTTTTCTATTTCGAGAAGCTGGCGAGAGGTGAGATGAAAGAGCCGACTGCCACATTCCAAACTTTGCCGGATAATCCGGAGGCCTATACGACCAAGACGACTCCACCGGGCCTCCGGCAGATCATCGGGTGTGTATATGAGGAAGGGTTGAATGCCTGCGTAAAGAATATCGTATCCCTGTTCGCCAACCTGACGGCCTATAACACGGCCCGGGAGATCGTGCGTTATTATTATACGTTAGGGATCTTAACCGATATCTCCCGGCAAATCGCCTCTTACCGGGAAGAAAAGAATGTGATGCTGATCGCCGATACGACCGAGTTGCTGAATAAGGTCATCAGTGGCAGCGACGCCCCCTTTATCTACGAGAAGACGGGTACGCACGTAGATCATTATATGATCGATGAGTTCCAAGATACCAGCGGCATGCAGTGGAATAATTTCCGGCCCTTGGTGGAGGAGAGTCTGGCGAATGGTAGGGCGAACTTGATCGTTGGCGATGTGAAGCAAAGTATTTATCGTTTCCGTAACTCGGATTGGAAGCTATTGGACGAGCAAGTCCGCAGGGATTTCGAGGAGGAACAGGTCCGTGAGGAAACCCTGATGGATAATTGGCGAAGCTGCCGCCATATCGTGGAGTTTAATAACGGGTTCTTCACCACCGCTCCGGCAATCCTGCAAGATCTATATAATGAAGCGTTGAAAACCTCCTCATTAAACGAGGAAGAACGCACGGCCTTTTTCACGAAGATCATGACCGCTTATGATAAGAGCATTCAGCGTGTCCCTCCCCCTTTCCAGAAGAAGGACGGACATGTACGGATCGATTTCTTGTCCGGCGATGAGGAGAAGAAGTGGGAGCAAGAGGCGATGGAGCGCTTGCCGGCTACCTTGGAGCGCTTGCAGGATAACGGTTACGCGCTAAAAGACATCGCCATACTCGTGCGTACCAATCAAGAAGGCGCTTTAGTGGCTGATACGTTGCTAGCCTATAAGGAAGAGCATCCGTCCGACCGGTACAATTACGATATCATCTCCGATGATGCTCTGTTTGTGGGTAGTTCTCCGGCGGTCCGTTTCCTGATCGCCGTATTGCGCTATTTGCGAAATCCGGAGGACCAGACGAACAGGAAATTGGCGATGTATGCCTATCAAGTATTAACCGGAAAATTCGGGGAGAGCGAGGCGGATAAGTCTGTTTCTCAAAACCTTCAGTCTATTTCCCGGCAATCCTTGTACGAGGTAACCGAAGGGCTCTTCCGTAACTTCTCCGCTTACTTCCCGGAAACGGAACAGGTATTCGTGCAAGCCTTTCTGGATATGGTTTCCGAGTACGCCCAAAAAGAAAGCGCGGATTTGAACCGTTTCTTGAGATGGTGGGACGAGACCGGTTATCGAAAGACGATCGCTACCCCGGATGGGCAAAACGCTATCCGCATCTTGACCGTACATAAATCCAAGGGCTTAGGTTTTAAGGTCGTTATCATTCCTTTCGGGGACTGGGAGATCGACCATAAGCCGACAAAGCCCGTTATCCTTTGGTGCCACCCGGAGAAGAAGCCGTTTGACCGCCTGCACTTAGTTCCTGTCCGTTACGGACAGATCCTGAGTAGCACGATTTTCGCCAAGGATTATTTCAAGGAACGTTTGCATGCTTTCATCGATAACTTGAATACCTTATACGTCGCTTTTACCCGTTCGAAAGAAGAACTGATCGTATTCTCCCCCCGTCCGAGGAAGATCAACAAGGAAGGTAAGGTTGAGAAGATAACTTCCATCGCCGATCTATTGTGGGCGGGGGTGGAGACGGATATCGAGGATGATACCTTTGAAAGGGGCGAATGGTGGCATCCAGCTTCGGGTAGAACGGCAGAAGATACCCTGGAGGAAATCCCCATGAGCCGCCTGTATTCCGTTTCCCCGGATGATCGTTTACAATTACGCCTGCATGGGAAAGGATTCTTTTTCGATAATGCCAGGCGGAAGCACGGTACCTTGATGCATGAGGTATTGAGCCGGATACGTACGCCGAAAGATATTCCCGCTTCGGTCGAAAGTTATCGGTTAGCCGGGGTGATTAACCGGGAGGAAGCGGCGGAGTTGATCAGCCGTCTGGAAGAATTATTGCAAGCGGAGGAGGTAAAGGCTTGGTATGATGGTTCCGCCCGTGTCTTGAATGAAGTGGATATCCTGTTCGGTAAAGGCTTGTCTAAACGTCCGGACCGGGTGATGATAAAAGATAACAAGGTAATTGTCGTGGATTATAAATTTGGCGAACGGCAAGATAAGCGCCATCCTAATCAGGTAAGAAATTACCTGCAATTAATTCGTAAAATGGGTTTCGAGCGGGTCGATGGATACCTTTGGTACGTAGAGTTAGGCAAAATAGAGGCAGTGAATAAGTGATATATTTTTGATATTCGGTAAAAATGAATATTTTTGCAGATTCTTAGTATAAAACGATACAGTCAAAGAAGAATGAAAGTACATAAAGAAGGAACCGGTTTACTGCTTACGTTGTTTACAATATTATTTATTGTGAATATAACTTTGTACCATACGGTAGGTAAGGGTATGCTGTTTTATTCTGTCGCTTTTGTTTCTACCGTATTGTTCCTATTGGTATTAAACTTCTTCCGTAGTCCTTTCCGTCGGTTTCCTTATGATTCGGAAGGCTTGGTGATCGCTCCCGCCGATGGTACGATCGTTGCCATCGAGGAAGTGATGGAGAACGAGATCCTTCATAAGAAGTGCCTACAGATATCTATCTTTATGTCTATCTTCAACGTACATGCCAATTGGTTTCCCGTAAACGGTACCGTTAAGCATGTTTCCCACCAGAACGGGCGTTTTATGGCGGCTTATCTGCCGAAGAGTAGTACGGAGAACGAACGTTCGGCGGTCGTGATTACCACGAGGAACGGGGTGGATGTCTTGGCTCGTCAGATTGCCGGGGCGATGGCACGCCGCATTGTTACATATGCCAAACCGGGAGAGAAATGTCATGTGGACGAGCAAATGGGGTTTATTAAATTCGGTTCTCGCGTGGATGTCTACCTGCCGGTAGGAACAGAGGTGTTAATAGAGATGGATCAAAAAGTAACAGGCAATCAAACGCCTATAGCCCGTTTGTCAAAATGAGTATAAGAAAACATATTCCTAATACAATTACGTGTCTGAGCCTTCTGTCCGGGTGTGTCGCCAGTGTTATGGCCTTGCACGGAAATTTTTTATCTGCGTTGATTTGGATTATTATAGCCGCGGTCTTTGATTTCTGCGATGGCTTTGCCGCTCGTTTATTGAAGGCTTACTCGCCGATGGGAAAGGAATTGGATTCCTTGTCAGATATGGTAAGTTTCGGCTTCGCTCCGGGCATGGTGGTCTATTGGTTGTTGGGAGAGGCTTCTACGGCTTTGCCTTTTGGCTCATTGAATACGTATATCCCTTATCTGGCGTTCGTGATCCCTACGTTTTCAGGTTTGCGTTTGGCTAAGTTCAATATTGATGAACGGCAAACTACCTCGTTTATCGGCTTGCCGGTTCCGGCGCATGCTTTATTTTGGGCTTCGGCTGGGTATTCTGTTTTACCGGTTGTCCATGCGAATGAAGGCTTGTTCGTGTTGGTGACTGTTATCTTGGCGTTTATTACCTCCTTGCTGTTGGTGTCTGAGATACCGATGTTCTCGCTGAAGGTGAAATCCTTAGCGTGGAAGGGTAATGAGCTTCGCTATATATTGATCGCTTGTGCCATTATTTTCGTGGCGTTATGGGGATTCTTGGGAATCTCTGGAACCATCCTGTTATATATAGTCTTGTCTATTTTTAACAAAAAGGGATAAACAAGAATTCTTATCTTTGTGTTTGTGATAGTAAAGAATCATTTAAGTATCGGATTATGTTTAAGTTTTTGTTTGTAATATTCTTTTTCTTTATCCTGTTGGTGTTTCT
>ENA-UESC01002128-UESC01002128.1-human-gut-metagenome-genome-assembly--contig:-NODE-2128-length-12984-cov-5.312234_pt1 | contig 12984 bp, 9 predicted proteins | sample MGYA00242998_ERZ507999 | MGnify/ENA primary metagenome ERZ507999 (study PRJEB26167, sample SAMN06115465) | human gut metagenome | host: Homo sapiens | place: China:Hubei | collected 2016-04-27 | study... | reverse complement strand
CAACTTTTAAAAAAATGCCCTGCAATCCTTCAAATGGTATCACTAAAAGAAATAGCATCCTACCTTAAAATTACACCTATACACATGAGCCGAATCAGACGCAAGCAAAGTTTTGACAACAAAAAATGAAATAATTAAAACAAAAACCTCAAAATATAGTACAAATTTATCATTACAAAAATTCTGATATAAAAAGAGCAATATTAAACAAAAACCAACTGAATTAAACCCAAACCCATGTCATATTTTGTCGAAAACTGCTAATCACCTATCAATATTAAATCTTCTAATAGAAATCTTCAAAATACAAGCGCGTAACGCGCCTAGAATATTGATATATTATATGGAAAAATGAATCCACCAACAAAGAGTGAAATTTCGCAAAAGACGACAAAATTTCAAAAGAAGGATAAAGAAAGAAGTTCTACGAAAAATAAAGAAGATGGAGGGATGAAATATTTGGGAAGAATTTATTATGAACAGAAAGGACTTATTAACCTCGATGATATCGTAGATATATTTATTGAGGTGGGAAATATACACAATTACCTGGAAAATGCAGCCTTGCGGATTTTGCTTTTTGGCAATCCGGAGCTGAATTTTTATCAGTGCCGATTATTAGTATTGAAGTACGGAGAATCACTTTCACAGGATGATTTGCACGGGCGGATGGTATTTATGAGAATGATACAGCTGCTGGAAGCCAACACAGTTTAAAATAAAATGAGAATTTCTTTTTTGACCGGGCAACCGGTCTTTCTTTTTTGCACAAATGGTGTTATAATTTTGAAGAAATTATGTTGATTACTCATAGCTTTAAAAAAGAAGCATTGCATTGTGTTTAATTAAACCAAAGCATGATAATTCAATCAAAGAAAAGAGGACAAAAATGAACATCGTAGTACTTGCCGGAGGGCTCAGCACAGAGAGAGATGTTTCCTTTAAGACAGGAAGCATGGTAGCTAAGGCACTCAAAGAGAACGGCCACAAAGTTATATTATTGGATGTATTTATGGGATATAGTGACAGGGAGGAGGATCTGACAGGTATATTTGACCGCGCGGACGAGATAAGCGTGCAGGTCAGTGATATTCCGACAGAGGCACCTGACCTCGCAAAGGTAAAGGCTTCCAGAAAGGACCAGTCACCTTGCTTCTTCGGACCAAATGTCATCAAAATGTGTCAGATGGCGGACATTGTTTTCATGGCTCTCCACGGAGAAAACGGAGAGAACGGAAAGATACAGGCAGCATTTGACCTCTTCGGTGTCAAATATACAGGCAGCGATTATTTAAGCTCAGCCATCGCTATGAACAAGGAGACATCAAAGCAGTTCTTCCTTGCAAACGGTATCCCTACTCCAAAGGGTATTTCCATGACAAGAGCGACCAGACAGGACGATATCACAAAGCTTGACCTGACACTTCCATGCGTGGTAAAGCCATGCTGCGGTGGTTCAAGCATCGGTGTCACTATCGTTAGGGATGCGGCAGAGTTTAAGGCGGCACTTGACGATGCCTTCAAGTGGGAAAATGAGCTGGTTATCGAGGAATTTGTACAGGGCAGAGAGTTCTCTGTCGGCGTTATCGAGGGCAAGGCTCTTCCTATTATAGAGATTGCACCGAAGGAGGGCTTCTACGATTATAAGAATAAATACAAGGCGGGCAGTACAGTAGAGACATGTCCGGCCGAGCTTCCTGAGCAGGTGACAAAGGATATGCAGCACTATGCCGAGGAGGTTGCGCGTGTTATCGGGCTTGACACATATTCACGCTCAGACTTTTTACTCAATGACAAAAATGAGATGTTCTGCCTCGAGGCAAACACACTGCCGGGCATGACTCCGACCAGTCTTCTGCCACAGGAGGCCGCGGTTATCGGTATGAGCTTTAATCAGCTCTGTGAGCATCTGATTGACATATCTTTGAAAAAATATGAGGTGTAGCATGTCTGATAAGTACATGAAGAATCTTACATTTGCAAATATCGCTAAAGCCTGTGAGGGCAGATACATAGGCGATGAGACACTGCTTGATACGACAATCACCGGCGTCGTCATAGACAGCAGACAGGTGAAGGAGGGCTATCTTTTTATCCCGATAAAGGGAGAAAGGGTGGACGGACACAAATTCATTCCGACTGTGTTTGAGCAGGGGGCGGCAATTGTGCTCTCTGAGCATGAGCTTACGGATCCGGCGGGGCCATATGTGCTTGTTGAATCAACCACCGATGCCATGAAAAAGCTAGCGGCCTTTTACAGAAAAAGCCTTGATATTAAGGTGGTGGGTATCACCGGAAGTGTCGGCAAGACCAGCACCAAGGAGATGATATCATCAGTCCTTGAGCAGAAATACAGCGTTCACAAGACAGCAGGCAATTTCAACAACGAGATAGGCCTGCCACTCACCATTTTCGGAATCAGGGAAAGCCATCAGGTAGCGGTGCTTGAGATGGGCATATCTGATTTTGGCGAGATGCACAGACTTTCTACTATGTCTTGCCCGGATGTCATGGTCATCACCAATATTGGCTACTGCCATCTGGAGTTTTTGGGCGACAGGGATGGTGTGCTTAAAGCAAAGACAGAGTGCTTTGAGCATATGATGCCGGATGCGGTCGCAGTGCTGAATGCAGATGACGACAAGCTGACCACAGTGCAGACTGTAAATGGAAAGCCTGCCATATACTATGGCAAGGAATCGGCTTCAGGCGTTCATAAATCAGTATATACCACAAATATTGAAAACCTGGGCTTCGACGGCATGAAGGCTCATTTTGTCACACAAGAGGGCGAGTTTGATGCACACATTCATATCCCAGGTGAGCACAATGTATACAATGCCATGGCGGCAGCGGCTGTCGGGTTGCAGCTTGGTCTCACAATAGCTGAGATAAAGTCAGGAATCGAGAAAGCAGAGACAATCGCAGGCCGTACCAATTTTATCAAAACACACGGCATGACAGTGATAGATGACTGCTACAATGCAAATCCTGTATCCATGAAATCCTCTATCGAGGTGCTTTCACATGCAAAGGGCAGGACAATAGCAGTGCTTGGCGACATGGGCGAGCTGGGAAGCGATGAGAAAAAGCTGCACCATGAGGTAGGCGAAGCAGTTGGAGAGAATCATATCCATACACTTTTTGCCGCAGGAGAGCTGGCAAAGGAATATGCAGCCGGAGCCGCAGAGAAATCATCCGATGTAGACATCCACTATTTCGAGGATAGGGAGACCATGACACAGGAGCTTCTTTCATATGTGAAGGAGGGCGACACCATACTGGTGAAGGCATCACACTTCATGGAGTTTCCGAAGGTAGTAGAGGCACTGAATAAGTAGAAAAATAATCGGACGAAAATTAATTCGATGTTTAATTATCCGCAAGAAGCGGATGTTTTCCAAGCCTTATATCATAATATGCAACTATTCAGAACCATAATAGTATAAAAGAAAGAGAGAAAAATAATGGAACAGAATCCAATCGTAACAATCACAATGGAAAACGGCGATGTAATCAAGGCGGAGCTTTATCCGGAAATCGCACCAAACACAGTAAACAACTTTATCAGCTTAATTAATCACAACTTCTATGACGGAGTATGCTTCCACCGTGTAATCAAGGGCTTCATGCTCCAGGGTGGAGATCCGGACGGAAACGGCACAGGCGGCCCGGGCTATGAAATCAAGGGTGAGTTCACGCACAACGGTTTCAAAAATGACTTAAAGCACACAGCCGGTGTACTTTCAATGGCACGTACCATGATACCTGATTCAGCAGGCAGCCAGTTCTTCATCATGCATCAGGATGCACCACATCTCGACGGCGAGTATGCGGCATTCGGCAAGGTAATCGATGGCATGGATGTGGTAAACAAGATCGCAGAGGTGCGCACAGACTACATGGACAAACCACTTGAGGCTCAGGTCATGAAGACAGTTACAGTTGAGACCTTCGGAGTGGACTATCCGGAGCCGGAGACAGTTTAATGATAATAATTATCGATGAGGCAAGCGCAAAACTTGCCTCTTTTTACTATCATGGCGAGCTGCAAGAAAAACTGTATGGTGCACTACCGGGAAAATTGCTGGATGAGTTGCAGAAGAAACTGCCGGATGAGCAGCAGAATAATTTGTATGTGTATGAAATAGAAAATAATTCAGGATATACAGAATCTGCAGATAACACCGCGAAAGCTAATACGGGAAATCTAAGAATACCGAAAGCTCCCACAGACTACATCTGGATAGTATCAAACCGGCAGCAGAAGCAAATAGCTGACTCACTCGGCATAGCATCAGTAGGAGAACCGCAGTGCGGCACGCGCTATGCAGTGGAAAGCCTTGCAGAGCTTGATATTGAGTATCTGGAGCGGGTGCGCAGGCGGTATAATCACATCCCGTGGGACATCGGCGAGACAGACAGGTGTCTGATACGTGAGCTGTCCCTGTCAGACCTTCCTGCACTCTATGAGCTTTATGACAAGCCCGGCATGACAGACTTTGTGGAGCCGCTTTACGACTACGAGACAGGGCTAGAATACCAGAAGGCATATATAGAGAACATGTATGGCTTTTACGAGTATGGCATGTGGCTTGTATTTTTAAAGGAAACAGGGAAGCTGATAGGCAGGGCAGGGCTTGAGCACAATGAAATGGGCTATATGATAGCGCCGGAATTATGGAACCAAGGCTATGCCACGGAGGTGTGCCGCTTCATCATAGACTACGCGCGCGAAAACACAGACTTTGAAGAGCTTTACTGCCGGATAGATGAGAAAAATACGGCATCGGTGCGCCTTGCCAAAAAGCTTGGATTTACAAATAGCGGGCATATGGATGATGATATAAACGCTTCTATATATAGAAAAAACATAAAAAACAATGAAAAACATTGAAAAATATGCAATTAGGCAATAAAATATAAACATAGTTTAACGATTTGGAGGACGAAAAAATGAAACAATATGCATACGGAGTAGATATAGGTGGAACAACTGTAAAGATAGGCTTTTTCGAGACCACAGGAAAGCTTGTCGATACATGGGAGATTCCTACACGCACAGAGAATTCCGGAGAGCTCATTCTGCCTGATATCGCAGCATCCATCAAGGAGAATAACGAGAAGCACGGCATCGAGATGGGTGACATCGAGGGTATAGGCATGGGAGTGCCGGGACCTATAAAGGATGACGGAACAGTATTAAGATGTGTCAACCTCGGCTGGGGCGAGTTCAACGTGGCACAGTCACTCTCAGTACTGTGTGGCGGCATCAAGGTAAAGGTCGGAAATGATGCCAATGTAGCTGCACTCGGTGAGATGTGGCAGGGTGGCGGAAAGGGCCATCAGGATGTAGTCATGATCACACTCGGAACAGGAGTAGGCGGAGGAATCATCCGCGAGGGCAAAATCATAGCCGGAGTAAACGGAGCAGGCGGAGAGATAGGACATATGCCTATGGTAGATGATGAGTCAGAGTGCTGTGGCTGTGGCAAGAAGGGCTGCTTGGAGCAGTATGCATCAGCAAACGGTCTCGTAAGAGTGGCAGAGAGATACATTGCAGCACACAGGGATGTGGCAACAAAGCTTGATTTAAATGCAGGCTTCACAGCCAAGGATGTATGCGATGCGGCAAAGGCAGGAGATGCAGCGGGCATTGCGGCTGTAGAGCAGTCTATGAAGCTTCTCGGCAAGGCAATGGCAGCAGTAGCATGCGTTATGGACCCTGAGGTATTTGTTGTAGGCGGAGGCCTTTCAAAGGCGGGCAGCATCATCATCGATACAGCATCAAAGTACTATAAAGAGTATGCCTTCCATGCAAGCCGTGAGACAGAGATCAAGCTCGCAACACTCGGCAACTCAGCCGGCATGTATGGCGGAGTAAAGATGGTTATCGGCTAACAACATAAGATTGCAATTTTTAAAGAAATAAAATATAATGGCTACTAAAGATACACTACAATCGAGGTGAGACTATTGGCAGATTACTCAACGGAAGAATTAGAAAAAATAGCGGACAAATTTCGCTCAGATACCAGCGGCATAAGGGGAACAAAGGATTTTACGAGCCCAGAGGAGCTTTACGATGAGCTTAAAAAGGAAATCAAAAAGTACCATCCGTCGGATGACACGAGCCTTGTGGACAAAGCCTACAGGGTAGCTTATGATGCCCATAAGGGTCAGGCACGTAAGTCGGGAGAGCCTTATATCATACATCCGCTTTGTGTTGCCATAATACTCGCCGAGCTCGAGCTGGATAAGGAAACCATTGCAGCAGGACTGCTCCATGATGTGCTGGAGGACACCATCATGACCATGGATGAGATGCGCGCGGAGTTTGGAGACGATGTCGCACATCTGGTGGATGGTGTCACGAAGTTAAAGCACCTGCATCTGACAGACAGCACCAAGGATCCGAAGGACAAGAACGCGGACAGGCTTGAGATGCAGGCTGAGAATCTGCGCAAGATGTTTCTCGCCATGGCAAAGGATATCAGAGTCATCCTCATAAAGCTGGCAGACAGACTGCACAATATGCGTACACTCAAGTACCAGTCCAAGGAGGCACAGCAGCGTATCGCCAGGGAGACACAGGATATCTACTGCCCTATCGCACAGCGACTTGGTATCAGCAAGATAAAGATAGAGCTCGAGGACCTTTGTATGAAGTACCTCTATCCGGATGCCTACTACGATCTGGTAGAGAAGGTAGCCCTCAGAAAGGCAGAGCGCGACACCTACATCCAGGGCCTGGTAAACGATGTCAAGAAGTATGTTACAGATGCCGGCATCAAGGCTGAGATATACGGCAGGGCAAAGCATTTCTTCAGTATATATAAGAAGATGGTCAATCAGGACAAGACGATAGACCAGATATATGACCTTTTTGCCATCAGGATTCTGGTGGACACCATACCGGACTGCTATGCAGTGCTTGGTATCATACATGAGAAGTATAAGCCTATACCGGGCCGTTTCAAGGACTATATTGCCATGCCGAAGCAGAACATGTACCAGTCGCTTCACACGACACTCATAGGCCCGAGCGGACAGCCGTTTGAGATACAGATACGTACCTATGAGATGCATCGTACAGCTGAGTACGGTATCGCAGCGCACTGGAAGTACAAGGAAGCAAACAACGGCAATGCCACTACCACAACTGTCACAGAGGAGGAGAAGCTCAGCTGGCTGCGCCAGATACTCGAGTGGCAGCAGGACATGTCGGATAATAAGGAGTTTATGACTTTATTAAAGAGTGATTTAAATTTATTCTCCGACAATGTATTTGCATTCACACCGTCCGGCGATGTAAAGAACCTGCCAAAGGGCTCCACACCTATAGACTTTGCCTACAGCATACACTCTGCGGTCGGCAACAAGATGGTTGGAGCCAAGGTGAACGGTAAGCTAGTGCCGATAGACTATGTCATCAAAAACGGTGACCAGATAGAGATAATCACCTCACAGAACTCCAAGGGACCAAGCCGTGACTGGCTCAAGGTCGTAAAGAGCACACAGGCCAAGAACAAGATCAACCAGTGGTTCAGAAGTGAGCTCAAGGAGGAGAATATACAGCACGGCAAGGATCTGATAGCAGCCTATGCCAAGGCAAAGGGTATCAACTTTGCAGAGATAAATAAGCCTGAGTATCAGGAGAAAATACGCCGCAAATACGGCTTCCACGACTGGAACTCATGCCTTGCAACCGTCGGTCACGGCGGACTCAAGGAGAGCCAGATAGTCAACAGGATGTACGACGAGTACAAGAAGGATCATGTGGTGCCGGTGACAGATGCAGATGTGCTTGGCAGCATTGCAGAAAAGCAGCAGGCGGCAGCAGGCACACAGCCCGAGCACAAGTCAAAGAGCGGTATTGTGGTACACGGACTCTATGACGTGGCTGTGCACTTCTCGAAGTGCTGCAATCCTGTTCCGGGAGATGAAATCGTGGGTTTTGTCACAAGAGGCCGAGGCATCTCCATCCACAGGACAGACTGTGTGAATATCATCAATCTGTCCAAGATAGAAAAGGACAGGCTCATAGAAGCAGAGTGGCAGGATACAGCCCTCATGGACAACGGTGCCGAGTATCAGGCAGACCTAAAGATATTCTGTCATGACAGGCCGGGACTGCTCGTAGATATCACAAAGATATTTACCGAGAAGGAAATCAATATCAGTGGTATCCAGTCCAAGACCAGCAAGCAGGGCATCGCTACAATCGAGGTATTTTTTAATATCAAAGGCAGGGACCAGATAAAGGTTCTCGTGGAGAAGCTCAGACAGATAGAAAGTGTAATAGACGTAGAGAGGACCACCGGCTAAATCCCGGTGGTTCTTGCGTGAAGCATAACATATAACAAACAAGGAGTACACTCATATGGTAAATATGAAGATAGACCACTTCGTAGTGGGACCGGTGCAGACCAACTGCTATTTTGTCACCAATATAAAGACAAAGGAAATGATAATAATAGACCCTGGCGCGTGTGCTAATCAGCTCGCCAAAAAAGTGGATGAATCAGGCGCAAAGCCAGTAGCAATACTGCTCACACACGGACACTTTGACCATGCCACTGATGCAAAGCCGCTCGCAGACCGCTACGGCATCAAGATATATATCCATGAGGCAGACAAAGCCACACTCGATGACCCGCAGCTTAATGTCAGCTACATGATGGGGCAGTCAAAAACATTTTATGCAGATGTATTTTTGAAGGATAAGCAGGAGCTTGACATCGCAGGCTTTCACATAGTAGTGCTTCACACACCGGGGCATACACCTGGCGGCTGCTGCTATTATTTCCCGTATGAGGACGTGATCTTTACAGGAGACTCACTGTTTTGCGGCTCAATCGGACGTACGGATTTCAAGGGCGGCAGCATGTCAGACCTCGTGCGCACAGTGAAGGAAAAGATCATGACACTGCCTGAGCATACAGAGGTATACCCGGGCCACAACGACACAACAACCATAGAAAACGAGAGGATGTATAACCCTTACTTATGATAGTAGTAGTATTTAATAAACCGGATTTTGAATATGATGTGCACTCATTGCTCAAGGAGTTCTTCCCTCAGGAGGATGTGCAGATGTACTATAGCTGCCCACCTGATGAGGTGGAGGGAAAAAACCTGGCATGCACGCACCATGAGATGACAGACGATGGCATAAAAGAATTTGCGGATGCCTCACAGGTATTTAAGATAGATTATGTGGGCGATGAAATTGACATTAAAACAGCCGGAAAAAGAATCTGCACAAAAATATCCGTGACCGGCACAGGCCGCAAGGAGACCAAAAACCGCCTCAAGCTCGCCCTGTATTCCATGATAGAAAAGGGCACAGGAAAGAGCCTTCCATGGGGAACACTCTCAGGCATCAGACCGACCAAGATAGCTATGAAGTGCATAGAGGACGGCATGAGCGATAAGGAAACCTACGACTATCTGAAGGAAACTTACCTCGCAAGTGATGAGAAAATCGACCTCTCAATAGGCATAGCAAAGCGTGAGAAGGCACTGCTCGATAGGGTGGACTATGACAATGGCTACAGCCTGTACATAGGCATACCATTCTGCCCGAGCACCTGTGCATACTGCTCGTTTACATCATACCCGCTGGGTGTGTGGAAAAACCGCGTGGACGATTACCTAGACGCACTCGAGAAGGAGATAGACTACACAGCACAGAAATTCTACCACAGGAAGCTAAACTCCATCTACATAGGAGGCGGCACACCGACCACCCTTAGCCCTGCGCAGCTTGACAGGCTTATCAGAAAAATCAAATGCAGCTTTGATTTAAAGGACTGCCTGGAATTTACCGTGGAGGCAGGCAGACCAGACTCCATCACGAGAGAAAAGCTTATGGCACTAAAGAAAAACGGCATCAGCCGTATATCAGTAAATCCACAGACCATGAAGCAGCAGACACTTGATATAATAGGAAGACACCACACAGTAGACGATACGATACAAAGCTTCAAGCTCGCGCGTGAGCTGGGCTTTGACAACATAAACATGGACCTCATCATGGGACTTCCCGAGGAGACACTCGATGATGTAAGGCACACAATGGAGCTGGTGAAGGAACTGGCGCCTGACAACGTCACCATCCACTCACTCGCAGTAAAGCGAGCTGCAAGACTCACCATCTTCAAGGACCGCTACAGCGATATGCAGATGATCAACACTCAGGAGCATATGGATCTCTGCGCAGCCTACTGTAAGCAGATGGGGCTTGAGCCATACTACCTCTACAGGCAGAAGGGCATGGCAGGCAATATGGAGAACGTGGGCTATGCGGCAAAGGGCAAGGCCGGCGTATACAACATACTGATCATGGAGGAAAAGCAGACCATCGTGGCGTGCGGAGCCGGAGCAAGCACTAAGCGCGTCTGGCCTATACCGAATCCGGACGGCACACACCGCATCGACAGATGCGAGAATGTCAAGGATGTAGGGCAGTATATTGCAAGGATTGATGAGATGATAGAGAGGAAGCAGAGGTTGTTTGAGGAGTAATAAGCAGCATGACATATAATAATGTATAATTATTGGTGCTGTAATATCATAGCGATTAGTGAATACGTCGAAAATTGTAAAGAAACCATGAGATTAATTGACAAAGTATAAAAAATGAGCGAAAATATATTATTGAAAACCCTGATTAGATACAGAAAAAGATACAAATAACCGAATAAAACATACGTAAAACAAAATAGGCTAAAATAATTCGGGGGGGGATACAAAGGTACCTCCCCTAGAACAGGTATAAAGGAAAATAAAAGATACCATAAGGAGAATTTGGAAAGAATGTACAGAAAGAAAGGCAGAGGATGGACAAAGCATATAGACTTTATGCTTATAGATATCGCATGCATTGTTATAGCATTTTTTATTTCATATGTGATACGCTTCGGCTTTAATAACCCATACATGGACAAGGACTACCGTATACTGGGGGTAGCATTTCTTCTGATAGATTTCTTTGTGGAGATAATGGCAGACTCATTCAAGAATGTCCTAAAGAGAGGATATCTGGATGAGCTTATATCGACCTGCAAGCACGCAATGCTTGTATTTCTGGCGACAGCACTATTTCTGTTCACCACACAGATGGCTGATATATACTCGCGATTATCATTTTATATCATGTTTCCAATCTATGTGACAATATCATATGTAGCAAGAATTGCACTCAAGAGCTTCCTTAAGAAAAAGGGCTTCGGAGCATCTAAGAAATCACTGCTTGTCATAGCACCGGATGCCATGCTTCGTGATACACTGCGCACAGTGGAGAAAAGCTGTATAGGCTATACAAGGATAGTAGCAGCTTCGCTGGATACAGATATGAAGGGCAAGACCATATGCAGCATACCGATAGTTGCAAACCACGATGGCATAGTGGACTATGCGTGTGATGAGTGGGTGGATGAGGTGCTCATACCGCCGTGCAGCGAGGATGAATATCCGGAGAAGATGGCAGATATATTCCTGGAGATGGGAATAGCAGTACATAAAGGAATAGCCAAAAACGGCACAGCCCAGGGCGGTTATAAGCAGATAGAAAAGATAGGCGACTACACAGTAGTCACATCAAGCGTGAACTATGCCAATACCAGTGCACTTCTGGTAAAGAGGGGCATGGATATAGTTGGAGGACTGGTGGGCTGCCTGTTCACACTTATCATAATGATATTTGTGGGTCCTATGATATACATAGCATCGCCGGGGCCGATATTCTTCTCACAGGAGAGAATCGGCAGAAACGGCAGGAAGTTCAAGATGTACAAATTCCGCAGCATGTATATGGATGCCGAGGAGCGAAAGAAGGAGCTTGCGGCGCAGAATAAAGTGGGCGACGGAATGATGTTCAAGATGGACTTTGACCCGAGAATAATAGGCAATAAGGTGCTGCCAAACGGAAAAAAGAAAACCGGAATTGGGCAGTTCATCAGGAAAACAAGCCTGGATGAATTTCCACAATTCTTCAATATACTAGTGGGAGATATGAGCCTGGTAGGCACCAGGCCACCAACACTCGATGAGTGGGAGAAGTATGAGCCACACCATAGAGCCAGAATGTCATTCAGGCCGGGATTGACCGGACTGTGGCAGGTGAGTGGAAGGAGCAATATCACGGACTTTGAGGAAGTGGTGAAGCTGGATACACAGTATATTGGGGAGTGGAGTGTTAAGGGGGATATAAGTATTCTCTTTAAGACAGTTATGGGTGTATTAAAGAGTGATGGAGCAGTTTAAGAGACGTGAATAGACGAAAGAGTAAGCATAAAGAAAAACTTAATATTGCTATGTTTGGGCAAAAAAGGATTCCGTCAAGAGAAGGTGGAGTTGAGATTGTTGTTGAGGAACTTTGCACAAGGATGGTTGCACAAGGGCATAATGTGACTTGCTACAACAGAGGTGGGCATCATGTAAGCGGTTCAGAGTATGATTCAAAACGGCTTAAAGAATATAAAGGAATAAAGCTTAAGACAGTTCCAACAATAGAAAAGAAAGGTCTAGCGGCTGTTTCGTCATCATTTTTTGCAGCTTTATGCTGTGCTTTTGGTCAGTATGACATTGTTCATATTCATGCAGAGGGACCGGCATTTTTTGCTTGGCTGCCAAAAATGTTTGGCAAAAAAGTGATTGTCACTATACATGGGTTGGATTGGCAACGTGAAAAATGGAAAAGTGGATTTGGTTCAAAATTTATTCATCAGGGTGAAAAGAATGCTGTGAAGTTTGCGGATGAAATTATTGTACTTAGTAAAGGTGTTCAGGATTATTTTGAAAAAACATATGGTAGAAAAACTGTATTTATTCCAAATGGTGTAAGTCATCATATAGAAAGAGAACCACAGATTATAAAAAATAAATTTGGATTAGATAAAGATAAATATATTTTGTTCCTTGGACGATTAGTTCCGGAAAAAGGAATCAAGTATTTAATAGAAGCATTTAAACAGGTTG
>ENA-UESC01002124-UESC01002124.1-human-gut-metagenome-genome-assembly--contig:-NODE-2124-length-13011-cov-7.099351_pt1 | contig 13011 bp, 9 predicted proteins | sample MGYA00242998_ERZ507999 | MGnify/ENA primary metagenome ERZ507999 (study PRJEB26167, sample SAMN06115465) | human gut metagenome | host: Homo sapiens | place: China:Hubei | collected 2016-04-27 | study... | reverse complement strand
GAGGCTGTCAAGCATTTTTATGCGGGAATTTGAAATTTTATGTTTAGGGGCGGCTTCAAGGCTCTCCCTCTGGGAGAGCTGGCGCGAAGCGCCTGAGAGGGCAAGCCCGGCACGACAGAGCCGACACACGGCGATAGGCAGGCTCTTTGTCAGAGCGATCCTATCGCTGTGCCTGTGTTTCTCTGTCAGCGTCCTTGCCCTCTCCGTCACCTTCGGTGACACCTCTCCCAAAGGGAGAGGCTTTGCGCCCTGCTTTCTTATTTATACCTCTATCAGCTCCCCCAGCTCCAGCGAATATATCCCTTTATAAGTCACCCGCCGGGGGGCGAAGCGCTTCTCAATGGCCTTGGCATAGAGCTCCAGCTGAGCGCGGTAGGCGCGGACGAAGTCGGCAGGCGCCTTGCGGCGGTCCGTCTTGTAGTCCAGAAGCTCGAGGTGGTCGGGGTAGACGAGGACGATGTCCGCGATGCCCTGCACCAGCACCCCGGCGTCGGCGGCAGGGCCGTCGGGCAGGGCGCGGCCCTGGGCAGCCATGACCTCAGCGGCGGGCAGCGACGTGATAAAAGCCAGCTCCCGCAGCACATCCTCTGCCCCGCAGATGCGGCGGAACGCCTCGCTGCGCACAAAGCGGAGTATCTTATAGACATCCAGCTTCCCGGCAATGGCGGGGGGCGTGAGCTGCGCCGCCGCCTGACGCTCCCGCTCGGCGCGGACAGCAGCCAGAACGGCAGCGTCCTCTGCGTCCCGCACGGCGGCCAGCGCCCCGAAGTCGGCGTGCTCGAGGAAGGCATGGAGAGCCGTACCCATCTCGGCGGCGGTGAGGCCGTCCTTCGAGAGGAAGCCCGGGCGCTCGAGGGTGGTCTGCTCAGCAGCGTGGACGAGGCTGGTCACGCTGACCTTGGCCGGGATGTCCGCCAGTGCTGCCGCCGGATACCGCCAGCCGAAGCCCTGCCGCAGCGTCTCCACAAGGGCCGGGTCAGCCTCGGGCCGGGTCGGCTCTTCCGCCTCGGCGGGGGCTTCTTCGGGCGGGAGGACATCGGCCTGCACTGTGAGGGCGATGGTGCTTCTGGTGTCCGCAAAGGGCAGCTCGAGGTTCCCGGCCAGACGGCGGAGAGGCCCGCCGTTGGGGTGGACGAGGAGCGCCGCCCGCAGCCAGTCGGCGAAGCTGCCCGCCTGAGCGTTCAGGGTCTCCCCCGCCCCGGCGGCGAGGAAGGCAGCGGCTTTTGCAAAGGGGTTGGACGTCCGGCCGATGCCCAGCGGCACCGTCAGGATCAGCTTATCCTGCGCCCGGGTGAGGGCCACATACAAAAGCCGCATCTGCTCGCTCCGCATCTCGGCGGCATGGACCGTGGAGAGGGCGGTGTAGGCCGCCGTCTTATAGGCCCCCTCGCCGCCCTCGGGACGGAGACGGAGGCCTGCGCCGCAGACGCGGTGGAGCAGGACGGGCTGGCGGGTATCGGCAGCGTTGAACTGCCGGGCCGTGTCGGCCACGAACACCACCGGGAACTGCAAGCCCTTGGAGCGGTGGATGGTCATGATGGTGACGCAGCCGGGCCGCGCCCCGCCGGGGGCAGTCTCCTGCCCAGTGGAGCCCGCCAGCGTGGCCGCGTCGATGGCACGGACGAGGGCCGAGATGCCGCCCGCGCCCGCCCCGGCGCAGAAGGAGGCGAAGCGCCGCGCGTCCTCCCGGCGGCGCTGGCCGTTCTCCATGGCACCGAGGGCGGCGAGGTAGCCGGTGGAAACAAAAATTTCTTCCAGCAGTTCCTCCACCGGCACGCTCCGGGCCATCCGGCGCAGGGCTGTCAGACGCCGGTAGAACGCCTGCACCCGGCGGGTGAAATCATCCTCCGCCCCGCTCTGGACGGCCTGCAGGACTGCGCCGTAGAGGCTGATGCGGGTGTGCTGATCGGGTGTCTGCGCCCCGGCCCGGAGGCGGACGAGGTCGTCGTCCGTAAAGCCGAACATCGGCCCCAGCATGGCGGCAGCGAGATAGATGTCCTGCGCGGGGTTGTCGATGACCCGCAGCAGGGCGATGAGGGGGCGGATGTGGGGCGCGTCCAGCAGGTTCTCCCGGGCGTCGGCGTAGACCGGGATGCCCCGGGCCGTCAGGGCCTCGGCGTAGGCCGGGAAGTCGCCTCTCGCCGCCAGCAGGACACAGCAGTCCTCGTACTGCACCGGGCGGGTGGTGCCGCCGTCCCGCACCGGCTCGCCGGAAGCCACCATCGCCTCGATGCGGTCGGCGATATATTTTGCGTCCGTCTCGGCGGCATCGTCGGGCAGGAAGTGGGCCTCCACACTGCCCTCGTACGCGCCGGGTGCGCCGCAGACGAGGCGCTGTCCGTCGCCGTAGGCCGTGTCACCCAGAGCGGGCGTCATGAGCTGTTCGAAGATAAAGTTGATGCCCGCCACCACCTGCGGGGCAGAGCGGAAGTTGGCGTCCAGCGCCAGCATGGCGTTCTCGCCCGGCCTGCCGTCTTCGGGCCGGGGGCGGGCTTCGCCGCCGGGCAGGAGGGGCCAGCTCTCCAGCTTTTCCCGGAAGATGCTGGGGTCCGCCTGACGGAAGCGGTAGATGCTCTGCTTTAAGTCGCCCACGAGGAAGAGGTCATCCCCTGCCGGGCTGGCCAGACAGCGGTAAAGGGCGTCCTGCAGGGCGTTCGTGTCCTGATACTCATCCACCATGACGGCGGCGTAGCCCTGCCGGATGCCCTGACACAGCTCGGTGGGCTGGCCGTCGGCGTCCCGCAGGAGCCGCAGGGCCAGATGCTCGAAGTCGCTGAATTCCAGCAGCCGCCGCTCCCGCTTCCGGGCCGCAAAGCGGGCGTCAAAGTCCCGCACGGCGGCAAAGAGGGCGCGGAGGCAGGGTTCGGCGGCTTTCCGGTCAAGCTCGGCTTCGTCGAGGCTGCAACTGATGAGGTCTTCGATTTTCTCAAAGAGCTTTGCGGCCTCGTCGGCCCGGGTCTTGACGGCGTCCTTGTGCTCACCGGTGAGCCGCTTTTTCATATTTTTGAGGCCGGGGGCCTGTTCCATGCCGAGGACGTAGGGCGTCAGCCTGTCGTAGAGGGGCGTCCATTCCCCCGCCCCGGCCAGACGCTCCACCTCGCCCAGCAGGGCGGCGGAGTTTTCCAGCCGCTCGAGGGGTTCGGCGAACTTCTCGTTCACTGCCGCCACGGCCTTTTCCCTGGCGGCAGGGGTCTTCTTGCTGGCCTCGGCGTCGGCCTGAGCTGTCACGAAGTCCTCCCTGCAGTCGTTCCGCGCGGCGCAGAGCAGCTCCTTCGCGGCCCGGGCAGAGCGGGCGGCCTCCTGCATCAGAATATCATGCCAGCAGGTGCGGGCAAAGCCGTTCTCGTCCTGCCACGGGGCCAGCATCTCGTCCAGCTTTTTATCGTAGTCCGGCAGGGCGCGGAGGAAGTCATAGACCTGCAGGACGGCCTCCCCCGCCGCCTTGTCGGTGCGGCCCTTGCCGTAGAGGTCGGCAAAGGCGCAGAAGTCCGCATCCTGATAGGCCGCTTCCAGCGTCTCGGAGAGGGCCGCGTTCCGCAGCATCTCCACGCTGCCGGGGTCGGCAGGGGTAAAGTCCGGCGGGATGTCCAGCGCCTGAAAGTGCTTGTGGAGCAGGTCGAGGCAGAAGGCATCGATGGTGCAGATGGGGGCTCTCTGCAGCAGCATCCGCTGGCGGCGGAGGGCCGTGTTGCCCGGCTCTGCCTGACTGCGGCGGAGCAGCGCCTGCCCGATGCGGGCGCGGAGCTCTGCGGCGGCGGCGTTGGTGAAGGTGACGATGAGGAGCCGGTCGGCGTCCACGGGATGTTCCGGGTCGGTGATGAGCCGGACGGCCCGCTCCGTCAGCACGGCGGTCTTGCCGCTGCCGGCGGCGGCGCTCACCAGCAGCGCACCGCCCCGGTCGTCGATGGCGGCATGCTGGGCCGGGGTCCATTTTGTCTCGCTCACTGGTCTTCCTCCTTTTTCTCTTCCGGTTCAAAAGGCTTTGCAGGGGCGTCCAGCGCCCGCTCTCCGATGCCCTCCTCATGGCAGCAGATGAAGCCGTAGTCGCACCACCGGCAGGGGCTGCGGCCCGTGACCAGCGGCTCGGCGGCGATGCAGCCGCTGTAGAGCTGTTCGCCCATCCGGGTCACAAGGTCGTCCAGATGGAGCTGGATGCGGGAGAGCTTGGCCTTGTCGGCACGTTTCTCTTTCTGGTAGGGGCTGGGTACACCGCCCCGGAAGCTGAAGGGCAGGTACCGCCCCGTCTCTTCGGCGTCCATGGCGTCGAAGACTTTCTGCTCGTCCCGGACGAGGCCGTCCAGCTTGTATTCCATGCTCCGGGCGGCCTTGCCCCGGGTGGTCGTCTCGGGGGCCGGGTCGGCCAGCAGGTACAGCACACCCGCAGGCTCTGCCCCGGTGAATCGTCCACCGGCGTCCCGGGTCAGGCTGAACAGGTAGAGCAGCATCTGACAGTCGAGGCCGCAGTAGACTTCCCGCAGGTCGAGCTTTTTCGTGCCGGTCTTATAGTCCACCACCCGCACCCAGCGGGTGCCGTCGTCCTCGATCCACTCGTCGGCGCGGTCCACGGTGCCGATGAGCTGCACCGTCCGGCCATCGGAGAGGCGGTAGGTCTGGCCCCGCACGGCGTCCTCGCCGGGGCCGATCTTCAGCTCACAGGCCACCGGTTTGAAGCTGGACTGGCGCTGCTCGTCCCGCAGGTAGCACAGCAGGCCCGTCATGCTCTTTTTGAGGCGGGAGAGCAGATAGGCGAAGCGGGCCGTGTCCTCGGGGAGGTAGCGCTTTGCGTACTCATCCACGAGAAGCCCGGCCAGCGCCGCCATGGCCTCGTCGTCGAGGTCGAGGAAGGGCTGTAAGCCAGCGCAGGGGTTGTCAGGGCCGGGGTGGGGGTCGAGGGCCATCTGGAGCACCCAGTGCATGAGGGTGCCGCTCTGGTCGGCGGAAAGCTCCGCCCGCTTCCGGGGTCGCAGACCCAGCACATACTGCAGGAAATAGCCGTACCGGCAGGTGTAATATTTTTCGAGCTGACTGGGCGAGATGCGGAGCCGCCGGCCCAGCAGCGTTTCCAGCGCCTCGAGGTCGCTGACCTGACGGGGGCTGCGGCCCGCCATCCGGCGCAGGAGGGCGAGGCCCTCGGGTTCTGCCCCGCCGGGGGCATGAAGAGCCTCGGTGAGGCTGGCGCGCTCGATCTCCGTCAGGGGCCAGCCGCCGCCCAGCACGTCGAGACCGTCGGCGGCAGTGGCGGCAAGGTCGGTCAGGTCGAGTTCCGGCGCACCCGGTCTCAGCACGTCCACGATGGGCTCGAGGGCGGCGCAGAGGGTCTGGCCCTGCCCCTTCGGCCAGCTGAGCCAGAGCCCCTTTGCCGGGGCGGTGAGAGCCTTATAAAAGCAGACCTGTTCCCGCACCACCCGGTTCTCGAAGCAGTCCGGAAGCTCGATCTCCTGCGCCATCAGGGCGTCGCGGTCGGCGTGGGTCAGCAGGCCCGTCTCGCCGGGCGCGGCGGGGAATTCGCCCTCGGAGAGGCCCAGCACAAAGACATAGTCCGGTGCGTCAAGGCGCATCTTGCCTGCGCTGGCCAGCACCACGGCGTCCAGCGTCTGGGGGATGTGGCCGAGGTCCGACGAGCGCAGCAGCAGCCCGAACAGCTCTTCGTACTCGGGGATGGTGACGCTCTGGCCGCCCAGCAGGCCTGCCATCTCGTCCAGCAGGCCCATGACCACGTTCCACTCCCGGGCGGCTTCCTCGGCGGCGGGGATGCCCCGCTCGGCCCGGATGGCCTCCACCTGCGCGGCCTGAGCGTCCTCCGCGCCCAGCTCCTTCAGGCAGAAGTAGAGGGCGCGGCTCATCTGCTCGGCGTTGGCAGAGCGGAGCTTCGCGCGCAGGCCGTCGGCGGCGGTGATGAGAAGGGCGCGGGCCTTTTCGGCCCGGGCAAGGTTTTCTCTGTCCTCGTCGGTAGGCTCCACATCGCCGAAGCCCCGGGGGTTCTTCTCGAAGGGCGCGCGCCACGCCGCCGCATTCGGCGACCAGGTGTAGGCGTAGTTCTCAAGGGCGCAGACCTCTTCCTCGGTGAGGGCGCAGAGGCCGGTCTTGGCCAGGGTGGTGAGCTGTTCCGTCAGCTCCGCACCCCGGGCAATGGCCAGCAGACACCGCACCGCCGTGGCCGGGGCGCTGAACTCGGGCGTCGTCGGCTCGTCGCAGTAGAGGGGGATGTCCGCCATCCGGAACTCGTACTTGACGGCGGCGCGGTATTTCGAGATGTCGCGGCAGACCACCGCCACCTTCCCGCAGCGGACGCCCTGCCGCATGAGGCGGCGGATGGCGGCAGCGGCGGCGCGGGCTTCTTCCTCCCGGCTGGGAGCGGCGAAAAGCTTTATCTCCGGGCAGGCCGTGGGCGGGTCACACCGGCCCGCGGCCAGCAGCTGGGCCGCAGCGGCAAGGCCGGGGGCGTCGGCGTGGCGCACGTCCCGGCGCAGCAGTTCCGGCACGGCCACTTCAGTGCCGTTCCGGCGGGCCAGCTGGCGCAGCTGCGCCGCCACCTGCTTCGCGCCGGAGAAAAGGCTCATGTCCCCCGGCACGAGAGGGGTGCCGTCGTCGCAGAGGGCCACCGTCACGGTGGGCAGCGAGGCCAGCAGGGCGCCCATCAGCCGCTTTTTCGGGGCGTTGAAGGTGTCGAACTCGTCGATAAAGACGGCCCTGTCCCGCAGGAACTCCGGCAGTTCGCCCCGGGCCAGTGCGGCCTCGAGGCGGGATGCGGCCAGCTCCAGCCGGTCGGAGGGGTCCATGCCTGTCCCGGCCAGCAGGGTCTCGTAGCCCTGAAAGATGAGGGCCAGTTCGCTGAGCTTGGCGCTGTCGGTGCCGCAGTCCTGCGCCAGCTCATAGAGCTGCCGGCCCGAGAGACCCGCGCTCTTGAGCTCGTCGATGGTCTCGGCGGCCATCTGGCAGAAGGCGGCCGAGCGGCGGTGGCGGTAGTAGTAGTGGACGTTGTCCTGCAGTTCCTCGAGGGCGCGGCGCACCAGCACGGCCCGGCCCGCGTCGCTGAGGGTCTGGACGGCAGAGCCGCCCTCCGCCGACAGGATATGCTCGGCGAGGCTGGTGAAGGAAAAGCTCTCCACCAGTCCGCTCAGCGCGTCGCCCAGCTCCCGGTGGATGCGGCCCTCGGTGGACGAGGTGAACTGCTCCGGCACCAGCAGGATGCTCTTCTCCCCCGCCTCGGCCCGCGCCCGGATGCGCTGGTACAGCAGGGTGGTCTTTCCGCTGCCGGAGCCGCCTAAAAGTAGTTTTAACATGGTGAATCTCTCCGTTGGGTCAGTTTTCTATCGTGGGCGGCCTGCCCTCATTTTTCTATCATTGTACCACAAAATTGCAGCGACATCTATTCTGTGGTACAATAAAGAAAAATCATCTCAGAAAGAGGACACCTGCATGAAAATTTTAGCAGTAGATTACGGCGACAGCCGCACCGGCCTCGCCACCTGCGACCGCACCGAGTTCCTGACTTCCCCCATCACGCCCCAGATCACCGTCAAGGCCCGGGACAAAGTCGCCGCCAGGGTCTGCGAGGTGGCAAAGGAGATCGAAGCCGAGCTCATCGTCATCGGCCTGCCGCTGAACATGGACGGCACCGAGGGCGAGCGCGCCCGCAAGAGCCGCAAGCTGGCCAAAACCGTTGAGATCTGGAGCGGCCTGCCCGTCCGGATGTGGGACGAACGCCAGACCACCTGCGCCGCTGCTGACCTCCTCGACGAGAGCGGCACCTTCGGCGCAAAGCGGAAAAGCATCCTCGACTCGGTGAGCGCGACGGTGATATTGGACGACTACATCCAGTGGCGGAAGGAGCACCCGGGGGAGGTCTGAACACCCCCGCCGCCCCTGTGGCAAAGTTTCTTTGCGAAGTCCGGACAGTTTGTTGCAAAGTCCGCATAAAATCGTCGTTTTCCGGTTTGTTTTCACAATTTTCCCGAGCCGAATTTGTATAGTTTTCCGGCTTGACAGCACCGGCTCTTCTCCGATAGAATGAGGGTAGAAGAACCCCCTGTCCAGATGGCCGGAGAGGATGCTTCTTCACGAGAAAAACAACTGGACTCACCAAAACAAAAACGATTGGAGGCGATCCACATGACAAAACTGAGAAAGCTGACTGCCCTGCTTCTGGCCGGTGCACTGACCCTTCTGCTCCTGACCGCCTGCAGCGGTGGCGGCGGTTCTTCCGGCCCGGAGGCCCATGTGATGCGGGCCATCAACAACGGCCGCGCCGTGGCCCTGGCCAATGACGATGGGATGCGTACTGTTGCAAACGCCCGTCTGGACGCTCTGGAGCTTGAGCTGAAGGGCGATGCTCGCGGATACCAGTTCTTCAACAAGGTGGATGCCAAGTGGGACAACGACAATAAGAACGCCACCCTCACTCTGGTCGCCAAATATGACTACAACGATACCACGCTGCAGAAGATCATCGATCAAATCAAAGGTAGCGATCAAAACGAAGCCTTGGATTTTGCCCTGAACGGCAACTATACCAAGGCAGGCGTAGCGGCCCGGATCATTCGCGGCCAGACTTATGTTGCCATCTCCCTGCGGGTGGGCAGGAATCTCTGATCTCTTCCCGATTTTCCCCGCATCTCGTCTGATTTCCCCATAAACGCAGATCACCCGCCAGTTGGCGGGTGATTTTTTTGCAGCTGTCCCACCGCCCGGAGGGCGGAAAAGCAGCTTCTTATTCAAATTTCGTGATGGTCACGCTGTTGATGGTGATGGGTTCGGTGGGGCGCTGAGCTTCATCCACGCCGGTCTGGGCGATGGTGTCCACCACTTCCATCCCTTCGTACACCTGCCCGAAGACGGTGTCGGTGTAGTCGAGGTAGGGTGCGCCGCCCGCCGTCTGGTAGGCGCTCACCACGTCGGCCCGCCAGCCGGCGGCGTTCATCTGGTCGATGAGCTCCTGCGTCACCGAGCTGCTGCCCGGCAGGGTCTCCATGACATAGAAGACGCTGGCGCAGTCGCCGGAGGCGTCCGCTGCGGCACAGAGTGCGCCGGAATAGTGGTGGAGCTTATCGGTGGTCTCGGCGGAGAAACGGTTCCCGTTCCAGATGGTGGTGCCTCTGCCGTCCGCGCCCTGCCCGGCCTCCACCACGAAGTCCTTCTCCACCCGGGTGACGGTCAGGCCGTTGTAAAAGCCCTGCTGAGCCAATGTCGTGAAATTCTGCACGGCCTGCGGGGCCTCGGTGGAAAAGAGCACTGCTTTGAACACGCCTGCCGAGGTATCGAACACCGCGATGGTGTCCCCCGCCGCCGGGTGGGTGAACTGCAGCTCTGCCGACTCCACAGCCGGGCGGCTGACCGTCTGCACCGTGTCGGCCTTCCCGCCCTGGATGCTGGAGAGGATATTGTCCGCACTGCACCCGGCCAGAACTGCCGTCAGGGCCAGTGCCGCCATTATTTTTTTCAAGGCTCTCATGATCGGGCCTCCCTGTCCATATATTATAGCAACGATGGCTTTTCAAAAGCTATCGCTATAGTATATCACATTCCGGCCCGGGAAGCGAGAGGGAAAAGCGTGAAAATTTGTTATTGGATTTCTATGCGAAAAACATCTTGACGAGCAGGCAAAAAAACGCTACACTATAGGCGTACCCGGAACCCACAGCTCAGAAGGAGCAGAGAGGGCAGGGTGTGATAGTTATTCCATTTTTTAGATATTTGACAGGAGAACGTGACTTATGGCAGAAGATATGAACAAGTCCGCCGCTGAGACCGAAGAGGAATATCAGCCCGACCTGATGACCCTCGAGGACGAGGACGGCAATGAGGTCACGTTTGAAGTGATCGACGCTCTGGACCATAAGGGCGTGCATTACCTGGCCGTTGTCGAATACGCCGAGAATGAGGAAGACCTGGACGAGGACGCCCAGCTGGTCATCCTGAGCGTCGGCGAGGACGACGAGGGCGAGTATCTCGACGTGGTCGAGGACGATGAGACCCTGCTGGAAGTCAGCAAGCTGTTCGAGAAGCGTCTGAGCGACCAGTTCGAGATCGAGTGATCTTTCAGCAAAGACTTCCTGCCCGGCGCGATTTGTTGCGGTTTATATGATCCTACTAATCATTCAACGGGAGCTTGAAGTTCGTCGGTGGATTGCAGACCTCCCCGTCATGGGTCGACCATGAAGGCTCGATGAGGAAGCGCGAAACCGGAGACAGAGCACCCACCTGTCCGCAAGGGTAGGTTTGATTGCCGCAGACGACCGGGCGGGATTCTTTATAGGTATTCAAAAAGGCTCTCGTGCCGTATTTCCTGCCGGCATGAGAGCCTTTTTCTTTTGTCTCTATTCCCCGGTCTCGTCCGTGAACAGGCCCGGGATGCCGCAGACAGCGGCCACACCCACCAGCGTGAACACGATGCGTGACCAGATGGACGCGCTGCCGCCCAGCAGCCATCCGACGAAGTCGAACTGGAACAGTCCCACAAGACCCCAGTTGATGCCGCCGACGATCATGAGGATGAGACAGATTTTATAAAAGGTCTGCACAAAAAGACCCTCCTTCCTTTGGGCAGTATGCCCGACGGGAAGGAGGGTTATGCATTTTATAGGAATAACCTCTCCGTCATTGCTTCGCAATGCCACTGCCCGGGTTGCGGCACCCAGCAGCCGCAGCGCTTTGCTTGCGTCTTGCTGGCCGCGGCCCCAACAGCGACTCCCTGTTTCCGCCACTGGCGGCGGTCGTCGTTGTTGCTCCTATCGAGGGGAGGCCTTGGCATAGCGGGAAACTTTATCTCTTCGCCAGAGGCTCCCCTACAAGGGGAGCTGGCGGGCGCAAGCCCGACTGAGAGGTTGTACGAAGGCGAGGCTTCATCTCTTCCGCAGTATCTGCACCTCCGCCCCTCCCCTGACGGGCTGGGCGGTATAGACCTGCGGCCAGCGGGCGCGGAGGGCGTCGGCGGCGGCTTTGGCTTCGGCTTCGGTGCGGAACACACCGAAGACCGCCGCGCCGCTGCCGGTCATGAGGGCGGTGACGGCTCCGTTCTCCCGGAGGGCGGCCTTGATGGCCTCGTTGTCCTTAGCGCCGCTGCACTCCTCGAGGGCGTTTCCGGCGGCGGCACAGACAGCGTCCAGGTCGCCCGCTCGGATGGCGGCTTCCTGAGCGGCGCAGTCGGGGTGGACGCTGCTGCCGACTTTGTCGTAGGCCGCAAAAGCCTCCGGCGTCGAGATGCCATAGCCGGGCATCACCACCGTGAACCAGCACTCGGGCATGGGCGGCAGTGCCTTGATGAGGTCGCCGAGGCCCTGCACCCGGCAGGTGCCGCCCATGAGGGCGAAGGGTACGTCTGCGCCGATACTGACACCCAGAGCGCAGAGCTCGCTCATGGACAGGCGGGCGCCGTACAGCTCGTTCAGACCCACCAGAACAGCCGCAGCGTCGGCGCTGCCGCCAGCCATACCGGCCCGGACGGGGACGCTCTTATAGATGGTGATGTCTGCACCCGCCAGCAGGCCCGTATAGTGGAAGAAAGCCAGCGCCGCCTTGATGGCGGTATTGCCCGGGCCGGGCTTGACCTTGCTGCCGGGCAGGGCCAGATCGAGGTAGGGACTGCGGCGGATGACCACCCGCTCGTAGAGCGAGATGGCCTGCATGGTCATATCCAGCGCATGGTAGCCGCCGGGCAGGATGCCCACCACGTCCAGCGCCAGATTCAGCTTGGCCGGGGCCAGGACCGTCACACGATCGCGCATGGTTTTTTCCTCCTCACTTGCAGTTCTCGTTCAAAAACTCCCGGATGCGGCGGATGGCCTCCATCAGATGCTCCACGCTGTAGGCGTAGGATACGCGGGCGTAGCCCTCGCCGGACGCGCCAAAGGCGTTGCCCGGGATGATGGCGACATGCTTCTGCTCCAGAAGCTTTGTGCAGAACTCCTCGCTGCTCATGCCGCTGGACTTGATGCAGGGGAAAGCATAGAACGCGCCCCGCGGCTCAAAACAGCTCAGGCCCATATCGTTGAAGCTCTTCACCACGAGGCGGCGGCGCATATTATACTCGTTGCGCATCCGCTCGATCTCGCCGTCGCAGTCCTTGAGGGCCGTGATGGCGGCGTACTGGCTGGTGGTGGGGGCGCTCATGATAGCGCTCTGGTGGATCTTGGTCATGATCTTGATGATGGGCGCGGGGCCGCAGGCATAGCCCAGCCGCCAGCCCGTCATGGCGTAGGTCTTGGAGAAGCCGTTGACCACCACCGTCCGCTCGGCCATGCCGGGCAGCGTGGCGATGGAAACATGGTTCTGCAGGCCGTAGTTCAGCTCCGCGTAGATCTCATCCGACAGCACCATGATGTTGGTGCCGCGCAGGACTTCCGCGATGGCCTCGAGGTCTTCCTGCTCCATCACCGCGCCGGTAGGGTTGTTGGGGAAGGGCATGATGAGGAGCTTGGTCTTCGGGGTGATAGCGGCTTTCAGGGCGTCGGCCCGGAGGCGGAACTCATCCTCCTGACGGCAGGCCACATGGACCGGCACACCGCCGGACAGGGTGGTGATGGGCTCGTAGCAGACGAAGCACGGCTCCGGGATGATGACCTCATCGCCGGGCTGCACCAGAGTGCGGATGCACATGTCGATGGCCTCGCTGCCGCCGACGGTGACGAGGACTTCCTTTGCCGGGTCGTATTTCAGGCCCATCCGGCGGTCGAGGTAGCGGGCGATCTCGGCCCGCAGCTCTTTCAGGCCCGCGTTGGAAGTATAGCGGGTGCGGCCATGCTCGAGGCTTTCGATGCCCGCCTCACGGACGGCCCAGGGGGTCTTGAAGTCGGGCTCGCCGACGCCGAGGCTGATGCACTCGGGCATCTCGGCGGCGAGGTCGAAGAATTTGCGGATGCCGGAGGGGCGCATGGCCGCAGCGGCAGGCGCGATCAGTTTATCGTAATCCATCACAGCACGGTGCACTCTCTTTCATCGATTTCTTCGTCCTGATACAGACGGCCCTCTTTTTTGTAGGTGCGGAGCACGAAATGGGTGGCCGTGGACAGCACG
>ENA-UESC01002108-UESC01002108.1-human-gut-metagenome-genome-assembly--contig:-NODE-2108-length-13128-cov-4.358133_pt1 | contig 13128 bp, 10 predicted proteins | sample MGYA00242998_ERZ507999 | MGnify/ENA primary metagenome ERZ507999 (study PRJEB26167, sample SAMN06115465) | human gut metagenome | host: Homo sapiens | place: China:Hubei | collected 2016-04-27... | reverse complement strand
AATTTAATCACTTTGATTGATGTAATTTAATTTTTTATAAAAATATAATCAACTTTATTGATTTTGATTATTCTAATCAGATATTTAGGCTAAAATATCCGGCTAATCCTCTCTCTTATTACCCCAGAAAAACAATGCAACTGTTCCCGGACCGGTGTGGCTTCCTATAGTCGTACCGATATCATTTATCTCTACTTTTCCCTTCATCTTAGGGAAGGCAGCCTCAATCAGATCAGCTACGGCTTTAGCATCCTCATAGCATGCAGAATTTGATATATATACCTTATCCGAATAATCGGCACCATCCTTGCAGAGTGCCTGCATCTTCACAAGCATCTCCTTTATTGCCTTCTTTTTGGTGCGGATTTTCTCACGCACAATAAGCTTTCCCTCATTGCTCACATTCATGAAAGGACAGATATTCAGCACATTTCCCACGAATCCCGCGGTCTTTGAGATACGGCCGCCCCTGATAAAAAATGTAAGGTCTGATGAGAAGAACCAGTGATTCACCTCAAGTCTGTGCTCCATGGTCCAATCAGCCAGTGTATCAATATCCATGCCGCTATCCCTAAGGTCAGCGAGCTTATCCATCAAAAGACCAAAGCCTGACGATGCTGCCAGCGAATCAATCACATATATCTTTCTGTCAGGGTATTCCTCCTCGAGAGCCTCCTTTGCAAGCCTCGCCGAGTTGACTGTACCTGATATACCTGAGCTTAGTGTACAGTGAAGCACATCATATCCCTCATCCAGAAATTGCCTGAAGTACTCCATGTACTCCCCCTGATTGATCTGCGAGGTCTTTGTCATGGCACCAGCCTCCATTGCCTTGTAGAAATCAGGCAGTGGCATGGACTGTCCTAAATCATCCATATACTCTTTACCGTCAAGCTCATAGTGAAAGCATGCGTACTTAATATTTCTCTCGAGCATATGCTCCCTTGTAAGATCTGCTGTTGAACAGCAGCTAATCACATAATTTGACATATTATTTTCCTTTACCTTTTGACCTTTTATCATTATATGTAGTCAGATACATATGGTATCTCATGATATAAAATATCGTCAAGCTTTGCAACAGCATCATACGTAGCCTGTATTTTGCCCATCTGCAAAAGCTTCTCAGCACTCTTGTAGCCTAAAAGCAGTGTGGTAAACGTGCCAATAGACATGCTTAGGTGATACTGTGGATTTTTGTCGGTGAGAGCACAGTGCCCTTTCTCAAAATCAATGACAAATGTGCCATTGTTCCACGGAAGAAGGTCATCTGCTATCTCAAAGCTAAAGCAGCCACCCGGGCCATCCGGGTCACAGTTATACTGTGATATAAACTGCGCCACGTCGATGATTCTGCCCATGGCGTATGGTCTTATTGTCTCCTTGATATCACTGTCATCGAGCTCAAAAGCGATGGGCTCGCTGTAATAGTTGTTGCCTCTGACCTCATCAATCATGGAATCGTGCGCATGAATGTACTCCCACAGACCAAGCTGCGCCTCACGGTTTAAGTAGATGAGCTCCTTGATGTGCATGACATCGGAGCTGATAAGATACACCATATAGCCACACGGTTCATCATCCTCGTTATAGTAGATGGCGACCATCGTATCGTCCTCATCCCAGCGGAAGTACTCCTCCCAAGCCAGATTGTTTCTGTACAGACAGCCGTGAGTCTTCGCGGCAAAGTGAGTATGAAGCTTCTTAAACTGCTCGTCATCCCACTGCACACGGCGCACATATCCCGGCTCCTTAAGCTTTGTAGGAATCTGTCTGTCCTTTATCACATATGTCATCTTGTTTGAGATAATCTCCCAGCCAAGCCCTCTGTAAAGAGGTATGGAGTATGGATACAAAAGGGCAAACGACTTGTTGCTATCGCGCATCCTCGTAAGACTCTTTCTCATAAGCTTTTTCATGAGACCATGGCCTGTGTACTCAGGATACGTGCACACACTTGTGACAAAGCCCACCTCGTAACGCTCACCATATATATTCATATCGAGCGGATATACCGCAAACTGAGCCACAAGCTCCTCTTTGTTGTCTATGATATTGAAGCAGCCAAGCACATCAGCTCTCTCAAGCACCGGAAACTTCGACTGCTTGATTTCATCATCCTTCCAACCGGTCTCGGCAAGATCTGCCTCTGTTACCTGAAAAGCATAACGAAGCAGTGCATTGTATTCCTCCGCATCGTCCTTTGTCAATACTCTTATCTTAAATTCATCTGATTTAAAAGAATGCATAGTGTCCTTTCTCGCCTGTCTTTACTGTATACATCAGATCGTCCGCCTTCTTAATCAGCTCAGTAATCTGACTCTCACTGGTGACATTTCTCTCATATGAAATACCAATAGAACAGGTGATATTCTTCTCCTCATTAAACTCTACGTCATGATTCAGGTATTTCTTTATCTGGCTGCTGAAGCCATCAGCCTCTGCAATCCTCGCATAGATGTCCTTCGCAATATTCTCAAGCTCGTATCGGGCACAGGACTCAATAACTATGATAAACTCATCACCGCCATATCTGCTCACAAAGCCTCTGTCCTTAGCAACTTTCCTGAACACAAAGGCCATCTCCTTAAGTATCAGATCTCCTACATCATGACCATACGTATCATTATAATGCTTGAAGTTGTCCAGGTCAATAAACATAAGCCCCACATCCATACCACCGGATGTCACACTTATGCGCTTCTCAAGCTTTTCAATCTCCTGATACATGCCTGCTCTGTTGTATATGCCTGTCAGCATATCGGTAACTGCGGCCTGCTTGAGTCTCCTGTTCATCTCATTTGCCTTCTCATTGGCCTCAATACGGGCAATGGAATACTCAAGCTCTCTGAATAATAGCTTGAAAATGCTCAAATCATCCTCGTTGAGCATGTATCGCTCTATGGAGCCATGCCAGTTATCCTTCATGCGCACATATGCTATGAGCACACTTGAAAGCGCATCATTCTTGATAAAAGGCACCGCTACAAATGAACATACATCATCCGCGCCGAAGTACGAGATGATATTTTCATGCTCGTAGAAGCCTTCTCCAATCTTTGATGTGGCAAAGCCCTCCGGATATTCTATCATGATATCACATATGCCCTTTATAACCTCATCTGTCATATCACATTCTGTATCATTATAAAGTACCTGCGGCTCCTTAGCGTGCAAATCTATAATCAGCGCACAGTCCAGACTGAAATGATTTATGAAATTGCTCATGGCATTTTCAATCATAGTCTCCTTCTTCTGGTCATTTACATCTACAATAGTCTGCCATAATGAAATAAACTCTATCTGGCGCTTTGAGCTCTGATAGTCCTTAGCAAGTCCCTGCTGCTTTACAAGCAGATTAATCTGTCTCTCATTTATAAAGCCCTCACTCAGTGACTGCAGATTGATGTTTTTCAACATATCAAGCGGAGCCGCCTCTGCTATTTCATGCATCCTTTTATTGTGTGCCTCCAGAAGTATTCTCTCATGCTCTATAAGCTCATTTTTGCCGAGTAGCTCAAACAGCTTCATCCTGCTTTTCCTGTATATCGAATATGCGAAAAACTCATTGCCCTCCGCATTAACGAGATATCTCTCTGCATCCTCAAACCGCAAAAAGGCTTCTTCCTTTTTATTATCGTGCCACAAGAGCATAGCCGATGCAAAGGAGTACAGAAACATCTCATCATCGCACCTGGAATAATCATGGACAGCCTCTGTTCTTGTGTTATCAACTACTTTGTAGATGACGTAATTAAGAAACTGCTTGCAGCTGAGCAGATAGCGCTCACAGCTGAATCTGTCACCTGAAAATATCGATGCAAGCGCAAGAAGTGCATACACCTTACTCGTATTGCACACTCTTAAGCTGTTTAGATGAAGCTTTATAATAGTCTTCATGGTAACTAAAAGTGCATGGACAGCTTTCTTGTAATTGCCCTGCATGATATAGTTAAGAGACTTGTTATAATACACCTCAGCTATATCCTCCGGCATCTTCAGATAATATAACATATTTATTGCAGTATTGTAATAATCATCAACAAGCTCATTTTTACCCATGGCACTCAGATTGTAGCCTATAGACGTAAGTACTCTCGCAACATATATATTGCCATGTCCCTTCATGAACTCGTATGTACGTATAACATATAAAAAGGCTATCTCATTGAGACCGCTTGTGCTGGCAAGCATGATGGTCTTTTGATATGCATCATACACAAGCTGCTCATTTCCTATCTTCTTTGCAAGCTCAAGTCCCTTTGTAAAATGCTTTAGCAATGATTCATCATAAAAGGACTGTTTCACCACATCACGGCTATTGTCATATGCGTAAATATATATATGTGCCAGATGATTCCTGTATCCGTGCTTTATGAGCTTGTCTATAAATTCATCACTGACAGGTATATCCTGCACACAGAAAAATATATTGTACCAGCCCGACATCTTTATCATAACGGACAAAAGCTCAGACTTGAATTCGAGCAATTCATCATCCGCCAAAAGTGCATAGTCATAGGCTTTCTTTGCGCAGTCTTCAGCCTTCTCAAGCTTGCCCTGATACATATAGCAGGTACCCTTCATAAAATAATACAAAGAAAAAAAATGCTCACTGTCATTTTCCGGTATCAGCGCCTTGTACTCATTCATAAGCTCAATCGCTTTGGACATCTCTCCAAGTAAAACAGATGTCCTGGCATAGACCAGATAAAAACGTCTCAGACTCTTTTCATCAATCCATGCATCCTCAAACTTAATCTTGTGCTCTATGATACGACAGCCTCTCCTTGCCTGCTCATAATCCAGAAACTCCATAATATTTGATGCTTCCTGAATACTCTGCTCAAAGTTTGTAGTGATATACAGCTCGTCATCACTTGTGTCTCTTATATGATTCTTCTGTTGTCCGGCACTGCCTATATAGTATATGGCACTCCTGTCCTCAAGAGACTCAACTATACGGTCCCACACCTCAACAGTACTGTCAGTACCCCTGACCAGGGCATTAACACCCAACACAATACCGATATTGGTGCACGGATTGTCAATCAGATACTTGATGGTCTCAATAGAGCTCTTTGACGCCATCTGGAATCTGTTTATCACAATCATCAATGGCCTCACTTCTGAAAGCCTCTTAAGCATGTCAACTATGGCCATAGTCATGCGTCTCTGCTCGTATGCTACCTCATTTAACAGCACCGTCTCCTCTCTGAAACACTCACCGGTCTCATAATAGCTGTTTAACACCTGTCTGTGCAGATAGTACACACCGCACTCCTTCTGGAAATCATCAAAGCTTCCACCAATAAAGCGCCTGTGCATATTGCATATAATGTCTAAAAATGGCTCATAAGCTCCGACTAAAGTATTGTAAGAAAACTCACTGTATGCAAAAAAGACGTTATCCTCATTGCTTTGATAACGTCTTATAACCTCAAGATTTTCAATCGAAAAATCATTGCTATAATTCGCCATTACGATATTTCGAGTCTCTTTTCCTATGCGATTGTAAATCTGTTCAATTACCCCGCTATAATACTTTTCAATCATCTGATAACCCCATCACGTTCTAAATCTGGCACAGGATAAATCTTTCCATGTAGTTAAATTTTCCGAAATAATCCTTAAAATATAATAGCCCAAAATTCCTAAAAAGTCAATCTTTCGACTCAATAATGATAAATTTTCCTCTATGGATATCAATCACTGCATGGTCATCAATTATTTCATTGGATATGCCAAGCGATGTAAATCTGTCAAAGGAATAATCAGTAACAGGATACTTAAAGCCTCTAAGGCTCACCTCATTGTCATCTGTCACAGCTATAAGCGAGACAAACCTGCCATATTGTACTGATTTTTCAATAGTTACGGGCTTATCCGCCATCCTTATACGGTTGTTTGTGTCGATAATGCTGATATCAGTTTTACTTTCCAATCCTATTCCCAAGAGTGAAATATTGCCGAGCACATGGTCTATTCTGCTTCCTGTTGCTCCAAGCATCACTATGCTTCTTGCACCCTCGCTTATGGCAAGTCTTATGGCATACTCTGTATCAGTATCATCCTTTATGGGATTGAGCCTGTGTATCTCAGTCTGTCCCTTTCTCTCAAAAAAATCTAAGGCCTTTGTCGTGGCTGAATCGAAATCACCTACAATTATATCAGGCGTGACACCGTTTTCGTACAGGAAATCCATTCCGCTGTCAGCCGCAATTATGGCATCTATTCCATCAGTCTTTATCTCATTTAAGCCGAATTCCTTATCTATTTTTCCACCACATACAATCAAATACCTCATTTTATCCACCTTCTTATAAATAACATATCCACATTTGCTACAGCCCCGGAAGCATTTTTGTTTTAACCTGCATCTGTTACATCATGATATTCAGAAAACCCTTTACATTTTCTTCTATATCTCCGCTAAACACCGCACTTCCCGCAACAATGATATTGGCTCCTGCCGCAAGCAGTGTCTCCACGTTCTCAAGATTAACACCACCGTCCACCTCGATATCAGCCTTATTTGCGGTTTTCTCAAGAAGTGCCTTTAAGTCGCGCACCTTGTCTACAGTGTACGGAATAAGCTTTTGTCCTCCAAAGCCCGGATTTACAGTCATGATAAGCACCATGTCCACCTTGGGAAGCACATACTCTATGGCTGAGAGCGGAGTAGCCGGATTTAATGCTACACCTGCCAATATGCCCTTTTCCTTTATTGCCTCGATTGTCCTGTCAAGATGCTTACATGCCTCCACATGGACTGTGATGATATCTGCTCCTGCTGTCGCAAAATCATCTATATATCTGACCGGCTCATCTATCATCAGATGCACATCAAACATACGCTCTGTGCACTTTCTAATTGTCTTTATGACCGGCAGTCCTATTGATATGCTTGGAACGAAGCTGCCGTCCATAACATCTATATGCACATACTGTGCTCCGGCCTCATCAAGCTGCTTAAGCTGCTCTCCGAGTATTGAATAATCCGCTGATAAAATTGATGGTGATAAACAGTTCATGTTTTCCTCCGTTTGATTATGCTTTAAATTAATACTTTTGTCTGTTTTTAAGCTCCTCATATAAAAGCTTATAATTATCATACCGCACCTGCGATATTTTCCCATCTGCAAGAGCTTCCTTCACGCCGCAGTCCGGCTCATTTATATGACTGCAGCCCTGAAACCTGCAATATGGCTCATACTCTACAAACTCCGGATAACATGTCCATAGATCTTCCTTTTCAAAGCCCGGCACATCCATCGAGCTAAAGCCCGGTGTATCCATGATATACGTGCCATCCTTTATCGGGATAATCTCAGAATGTCTGGTCGTATGCTTTCCGCGCTCTATTTTCTCACTTATATGTCCGGTCTCCATCTGCACATCATCCTGCAGACAGTTAATGATAGATGACTTGCCAACTCCCGAGGGACCTGCAACCGTGGTCGTCCTTCCCTCTAAAATGTGCTTTATCTCATCTATGCCCTCACCTGTTTTCGTGCTGGTAAAAAGCACTCTATAGCCAGCCGGCTCGTATATGCTTTTAAGCTCCTGCTGCTCTTTAGGTGTGATTAAGTCCTTTTTGTTGAAGCATATGGTAACCGGGACATGCTGGTACTCCATCATACACAAAAACCTATCAAGCAGGTTGAAATTGGGATCCGGCTTTGCGGATGCAAAAATAACCAAGGCCATGTCTATATTGGACACAGCCGGCCTGATAAGTTCGTTTTTCCGTGGCAGTATACGCTCGACATTGCCTATGTGCTTTTCATCATCGAGGACTGCTATGTCGACGATATCGCCAACCAGCGGCTTTATCTTTTGTTTTCTGAAGGTGCCTTTTGCTTTGCACTCGTAGAGAGTGCCGCCTGTGGCAGTTTCTTTTGCTTCTTTGGTTTCTTCTACGTAGACGTAGTAGAAGCCGGCAATTCCTTTAATAATTTTTCCTGTCATGGTTTTCCTTGTGTGCTTTTGTATTTGCAGGAGTCACGCTTTCGGCGGGGATGCATGCCGCGCTTTGAGGTTGTGTGGGTGGCGGGGGCAGGCATATATTCCTCTTAAAAAATATGAAGCCAGCCCCGGGCTCTCCTACGGACAGGCTAAGGCTTGCTATGCCCTGTTCTTTCCTCGGTAGGTTTATGGTACCCCGGGGCATTTCATATTTTTTCCTCGGAACACATGCCTGCCCCGCTTCCTTAGTTCCTCTCCGCGAGTTCAGGTTTTCGTCCGCGGGTTGGTGTGGTAGTGGGGTGCGGATAGCACCCACTTTGTGGGTGCTATCCGGTGGCTTACTGTACTTCTACTGTTTCTGTCTTTGTCTGAACTTCACCCTCAACTTCATTTCCATCTCCATCCAATGATGGAACTGTATATTTCCATATTACCGTTATTTTACCGGATGCACAATTCATTGTTCCGGATACTGAAACCTCTGCTGAAGTTACTGTTCCACTTGCGTATGTCTGTCCATCACTGCCTTTTAAGGTATATGAACCATCTACTACCTTTGCATTTTCTATTCCAAGTGACAATGTCTTATTTACGCTCTTTGAAACCTGCTGCTTACCCTTACTGAGTGTAAGTGTGATTGTGGTGCCTGCGGCTACGGTTTCACCGGATTTGGTCTGGCTGATTACGTTGCCGGCGGGTACTGTGTCGCTGTACTGGGAGTCGGCATAGGTGTACTTGAGCCCTGCTCCTGCGAGGGCGCTTTCTGCATGTGACTGTGAGGCGCCTACTACGTTTGGCACGGTGATTGGCTTCTGGCCCGGTGAGAGGGTGACTGTTACTGTGCTGCCCTTTGCGGCCTGTTTCTTTGCTGATGGTGACTGTGCTGTTACTACATCTGCTGCTACACTGTCATTGTAATCTCCATACTCGAAGGTGACACTAAAGCCTGCTGACTCGAGTGTACTCTTTGCTGAGCTCTTGGTCTTTCCGATTACACTTGGTATCTTGACCATCTCTGATGTACTATCACCTTTTCCTGCGATAACTACATTAATCTGTGAACCACGCTTTACTGTATCTCCGGCCTTGACATCCTGCTCAAGGATTGTGCCATCCTTTGCATCTGACTGCTTTGTCTCAAATGCAAATACTGTGAGGTCAAGCTTTAAGCGGTCTACTGCCTTCTGAGCATCCTCCACTGACATGCCTCTGATGTCAATCATCTGGCCCTCTGTCTCAGTCTGTGTCTCTGACTCTGATTCAGACTCGGTCTGTGTCTGTGACTCTGTCTGCTGTGACTCTGAGTTCTTTTTGCCGCCAAACTTAAACACTCCTGCCACTGAAAGTGCAAGATATATGATAACTATTACAATGATTACGGCTGTTACTATACCCATGATTGTGATTGCTTTATCCATCTTTGGATTTAAAAGCTTGCCGTCATCATCATCGTCATCGTCGTCTTCGTCATCATCGTCGTCTAAGAGTGACTCATCATATTCATCATCATCTTCTTCATCGTCAGCATACTCATCACCATTATCTGCATCGGTATCATCATCGTTTAAGTCCTCTGCGACACCTCTGCCCTCTTTTATCTTGTCAAGCTCCTCCGGGCTTATAACCTTGGTCTTGCCACCGTCAACAAGTGGTGCTATTGTGACGAAATCCTCATCAGGATGCGCAAGAGAACGCCTTATGTCTGTGAGAAGCTCCTCAATAGTCTGGTATCTGCGGTCCGGTGTCTTTTGTGTACACTTTAAGATGATTTTCTCAAAGCTGATTGGCAGATCCGGTGCGTAGATGCTTGGCCTTGCAATCTCCTCCTGTAGGTGCTGCAGTGCAACTGCCACTGTGGTATCACCGTCAAACGGCACACGGCCTGTAACCATCTCAAACATTACGATTCCCAGTGAGTAAATATCACTTCTGCCATCGACGAAGCCGTTTCTTGCCTGCTCCGGAGATGCATAGTGTACTGAGCCCATCACATCTGAGCTTATTGTATTTGAAGATGTAGCCTTTGCAATTCCAAAGTCTGTCACCTTTACCTTGCCATCTGTAGAAATAATGATATTCTGCGGCTTGATATCACGGTGAATGATATTTTTATTGTGAGCGGCCTCTATGCCCCTTGCCACCTGGATTGCAATACTTGCAGACTCCTTGAATGACAGCTGGCCCTTTTTCTCGATATAAGTCTTAAGTGTGATACCCTCGACATACTCCATGACAATGTAGTACAGACCATTCTCGCTGCCTACATCATAGATATTTACGATATTTGGATGCTCAAGTCCTGCTGCTGACTGTGCCTCAGCACGGAACTTGGTCACAAATGAACTATCCTCCGAAAACTCCTGCTTTAAAACCTTTATAGCTACAAAACGGCTCAGTATATGGTCTTTTGCCTTGTATACATCAGACATGCCGCCTGCGCCAACCTTGCTTAGGATCTCATATCGATCCGATAAAAAACTTCCTATCTCTAACATCTGTTATTACCTCGTCTTAAAATGGTTTAATAATCATTACAGTGATATTATCGCGGCCACCGTTTGCATTGGCCATGGCGACAAGCTGTGACGCTGCTGTCTCGATATTATCATTTTGCCTAATAGTATCGCATATTTCTTCATCTCTCACCATATTGGTAAGTCCGTCTGTACACAGAAGAATCCTGTCATCCTCACATAGCTCGACCTCAAAGAAATCTGCCTCCACATGATCTGCTGCCCCGACAGCTCTCGTGATGATATTCTTGTCCGGATGAACTCTCGCCTCGTCGGCATTTATCTCACCCATCCTGACCATCTCATCAACCAGTGAATGATCCCTGGTAATCTGTCTGATCTGTTCTGTGCCACCTACAATATAAAGCCTGCTGTCACCTATATTGGCCACAAAAAGCTTGTTTCCTATAATAGTTCCTATGACTAAGGTGGTACCCATTCCACGCTTAGCTTCATCCTCACGAGACTCAGCCACCAAAAGCTCATTTGCCTTGTTGATAGCCTCTTTGATGATGGATACCGGTTCATCCCCGGCATTTCTCGATACCGATGCAACCACACGCTCTATAGTGTATCTGGAAGCATAGTCACCGGCTTTGTGTCCTCCCATTCCATCTGCTACGATGAAAAGATTCGGAAGATTTCCTACTGCAGTGTCAGACGAGAAATAAAAATCCTGATTCATCTCACGAATAGCACCTGCATCCGTAATGGAAAACGTCTTCATCTAGTTTATTCCTCTCTCTTTATCTATATGCTTCTTGCGAAGCTGTCCACAGGCACCGTCTATATCTCTGCCCATTTCCCTTCTAATAGTAACATTAATTCCGTTTTTTTCAAGCCTATTTTTAAAAGCCTCTATAACACCCTTGTTGGACTGCACGTAGTCGCGCTCCTTTATCGGGTTTACCGGAATCAGATTTATATGGCAGTTCATGCCATGTACGAGTGCCGAAAGCTCTGCTGCATCCTCGGCTGTATCGTTCACTCCGCCTACCAGGCTATACTCAAAGGTGACTCTGCGGCCGGTCTGTGCAAAATAATATTTGCATGCATCGACCACATCATGTATATCATAGCTGTTTGCAACCGGCATGAGAGCTTTTCTCTTTTCCTGGTTGGAGGCATGCAGTGAAAGCGCCAGCGTGATAGAAAGCTTTTCATCTGCAAGCTGTCTCATGCGCGGTACGAGACCACATGTGGAAACTGTCAGATTGCGCTGGCTGATATTGATTCCGTTTTCATCAGTAAGAAGCTCTATAAAGCGCAGCAGATTGTCATAATTGTCAAGCGGCTCGCCTGTGCCCATGACAACTACATTTGAAATGCGCTCTCCTATGTCCTTGCCTATCTGATAAATCTGGTCAATCATCTCAGACGGCCTAAGCCCCCTGACGAGACCATCAAGAGTGGATGCACAGAATCTGCACCCCATCCTGCAGCCAACCTGCGAAGATATGCATACAGAGTTTCCATGCTTGTACTTCATAAGCACACTTTCTATGACGTTGCCATCGTCGAGTGCAAAGAGATATTTTCTCGTGCCATCGAGCTTTGACACCTGCACCTCCTCTTTTTTTAGCGAGATGAGTATTGCATTGTCCTTTAATACCTGTATGAACTTTTTTGAAATATTGGTCATCTCATCAAAGCTGTCCACATGCTTCACATGAATCCACTCATATATCTGCTTCGCACGGAATTTCTTCTCTCCGAGCGATATGATAAACTCTGTGAGCTCGTCCATATTCATTGATTTGATGTCAGTTAGTTGTTCTTTTATCTGTTCCATATCATTTTTATTAAGTCTGCATTTAACTATTGTTTTATAAATGTTTTTCTTATTTGTTTTGCTTATTGTTTATTACTTCACTGATTATATCCTGAAATCTGGTTTCGTAATTAAAATTCATCATTTAAATCTGCATAAACAAATTCTTCTAATTCGAGCCCATTTATATTTATTAATTCATGATTTATTTTAATATCATAATTTGCTTTTTATAAATCTTGCAATAAAGAATCCGTCACTTCCATGCTCACCGGGCAGTATCTGTTTCATTCCGGTGCCCTCAGCAAAGTTCTTATCCAACTCAAACTCCGGATGCTTTTCAATAAACCACATCACATTGTCCTCATTCTCAGCCTCATCTATCGTACATGTACTGTACACGAGCACTCCGTTTGGCTTCACGTATGTATGCACGGTATCAAGTATCTGTCTTTGAAGAGCGGCAAGCTCATCTACAGACTCAGGCGTCATCTTGTAGCGGATATCCTTCTTTCTGCCGAGCACTCCAAGCCCTGAGCACGGCAGATCACAAATGAGTATATCTGCCTTTCCCGCAGAATCAGCATCAGGCACTGTGGCATCCCACACCTCTGCCGACATATTGTTAAGGCCATGCCTTTCTATATTTTCCTCAATCATATCGACCTTGTTATCGGTCAGGTCACGTGCGAGCACATGGCCGCTTCCCTGCAAAAGCTCAGCTATATGGGTGCTCTTGCCACCCGGTGCTGCGCATACATCTATCACATAGTCGCCCTTCTTTGGAGCAGCCGTCTGTGCAACAGACCGAAATAGGCACTATAACGCACCGCCGGCCGCTTTGAAGAGCGACAAACCCTGTAAGCCCAATAATTC
>ENA-UESC01002103-UESC01002103.1-human-gut-metagenome-genome-assembly--contig:-NODE-2103-length-13161-cov-5.205365_pt1 | contig 13161 bp, 10 predicted proteins | sample MGYA00242998_ERZ507999 | MGnify/ENA primary metagenome ERZ507999 (study PRJEB26167, sample SAMN06115465) | human gut metagenome | host: Homo sapiens | place: China:Hubei | collected 2016-04-27... | reverse complement strand
GGCGAGAAGTATGTGAAAGTAACTCAGGGGGGAACCACCTACGAAGATAAGAGCAAAGAAATTGTGATCAAGGACGGCACCAGCGAAGCAGATACCACCCTGACGGAGGCTAAGCGTGCTGAGGGTACCCGGGCAAATCCCGCGGTAGCCCCTGCCGCCGGTGCCGCCACGCAGGAGCTGGAAGCAACCGGGTCTGCAGACGCTGCCGGGGAGAGCCAGCCTGACCCGGACGCGGCCTTTACCCTGAGCGAGGCAGAGGAGGACTCTGCCCAGACCCAGGAGGGCAAGGACACCACCGAGGAGAAGAAAGAGCCCGCCGAGGACTCCCCCAAGGAGGATGTGGTGTACGAGTACGCCCCGGCAGACCCGGATTCGGAGCAGCAGGCCACGAAACCCACCCTCAGCGTCTCTGCCGCCCCTACGGCAAAGACCAAGGAGGTCACTCTGGACGACGCCCCTGCGGCTGATCCTGCTCCGACCACTCCGGCAGAGGGCAGCGCCGAAAAGCCCACCAAAAACGTCATCCGGGTCATCAATAACTGGGTGGGCGATGCGGCCAAGGAACTCAAGATCCGGCTCAGTAATGTGAATATTAAGGCGGAGAATGCAGGTCGGAAAGCTGCAATGGATGTCTCCGGCGGCGGAAAGACAAAAGTTGAGCTGGACGGCCAGAATGTTTTGGACAGTTATAGCGTCCTGTATCAGGCAGGACTGCGCAAGCAGGGAGAGGGAACGCTGATCATCACAGACGAGACCAATGACGAGGGAAAGGAAATCACCACCCTCAAATCAGAATCAGACACCTCCGGCAGCCTGACTGCAAAAGGTGCAGGTGGGAACGGAGCGGCAGGCATCGGGGGAAGCGTTGCCGAAGGCACAAAAAACATCATCATTGAGGGCTATGCAACGGTTCACGCAGCAGGCGGCGACTGGGGTGCAGGCATTGGCGGCGGCGGCTACTATGGAGAGGAAAAACCTGGAGATGCAGAAAACATCATCATCCAGGGCTATGCAACTGTTGACGCAACAGGCGGCGGGGGTGGCGCAGGCATTGGCGGCGGCTTTGCAGGAAATGCAAAAAACATCATCATCCGGGGGCATTCCAAGGTGAAGGCAACCGCCCGCGATGGCGCTGCCATCGGCGGCGGCAGTGCTGGGTGGGGCAGCTATTACGGTGGCTCGGCAAAGGGCATCGTGATCTGTGACCATGCAACGGTCGCTGCAAGGAGTGACACTGGCGATGGGGCCGCCATCGGCGCTGCCGGAGATAATGGCAAGGACACCGAAGCAGAGGTGACCATTGGTACGGCCGGGGCTACCGCAGAGCAGGAAGATGTCCATGTCACGGCAACCGGGTTCTGCGGCTCTGCCATTGGCAATGGCGCAAAAGATACCAAGGTCACCATTCAGGGCCATTCGACCATCTGGACGGCGAACATCAGAAATTCCACTGCGATCGGAAGTAAGGATGGAAATGTGGAGGTCAACATAAAGGACAATGTTACCATTGATACAGACAATGTTTATGCAACTGCAGAGCCGGACAATTCAGGCTCCAGCATCGGCGGCGGGGATATTCGGGTCGATTCGAACAGAAAAGTTGTAGTGAACATTGACGGCGGAACAAACGGAAAAGTTAAGATCGGCGATTACATTGAAATATTTGGAAAATATGGTGCGATTTCCGCCACCGAGGTCAACATCGGCAACAATGTGCTGCTTAAAATGAAACCATGGGAATCGCCGGATGATAAGTATATCAATGTGAAAGGTGCTGAGGCTGCGGTAGGCACAAGAAATAACCCCGCAGCCGGCGGCCTTGTAAACACCATTGGCGATAATACGGAGCTGTGGTATTATAAGCGGGGTGTACAGCATAAGATCGTCCATGGCAAAAATGTTTGCACCAAAAAAGAGATCGGCCGCAAGGATGCCACCTGCACGGAAGACGGCTGGGTGAAGTACGGATGCACCTATGAGAGCAATAGGTATGCCACTGCCCGGGATCATACCGACCAGTGGACGGAGACTATCCCCGCCACCGGCCACCGCTGGGGCGAGTGGGTGGAGGACACTGCTGCAGGCACAAGGACCCGCGAGTGCAGCGTTTGCCATGCAACCGAGACCGAGCCCCTGCCCTCCGACACCAACAGCGCCCTTGAGCTGCGGGTGGTGGACGCCGAGGGCATGAATCAGCCCTTTACGGTGAGCCAGAACGGTACCCTGCGTACCTACACCGGCGCCTACGACACGGCTACCCTTACCGGCGACCTGGACACCCTGCGCTACCTGCAGGACCACGGCGCACAGACCATCCAGTTCGTCACCAATGGCCAGACCAGCAGCTTTGCCATCAACGACCTGCTGGCACAGGGCAGCGGCAGCGAGGTGTTCTACCTCACCCACCGTGGGGCCGAAGAGCCCACCCTGCTGCTGGTGGAGGCAGACCACAGCGAACTGGTGAAAGACTAACCATCCCCGGAGGCGGAGTTTACCGCAAAGCTCCGCTTGCCTCCTTATTGCAAAAGCCCCCGGCACCTTCCGCAGGGTGCCGGGGGTCTCTTTGCGCCGCAGGGCAAAAAAAGGCCCCGGCCTGCCCGGTGGGGACGAGGCCGGAGCCTTTGCTCATGCTTTGGGGGGTGCTGCCAGACGATCTCAGGCGGCAGTGGAAGAAGCGACCTCAGAGGAAGCAGCCTCAGAAGATGCAGCCTCGCTGGAGACCTCAGAAGCAGCCTCAGAAGATGCAGCCTCGCTTGCAGCCTCGGAGGAAGCGCTGTTCTCCTCGGCCACGGCAGAGGTGGAAGCAGCCTCAGACTGAGCGGCAGCAGAAGCAGCCTCAGAGGTGGAAGCGGCGGTAGAAGAAGAGCTGCCGCAGGCAGTCATGCTGACAGCCAGGACCAGAGCAGCAACGGTAACAGCAACATTCTTGAGTTTCATATGGAAAATCTCCTCATATTTGAAAATAGTTTTGCGGGAGGGCCGTACAGGCAAGACCCTTCTGCAAAAAGATATTCTAGTCCGTTTTCGAAAAAAATCAAGCCCTTTTTTGGCAAAGATTCTATTTACCAAAGAGATTCTACACTTTTGTTATAACTTTTCGATAAAAGTCAAAGATTTTTGACGTTCAAAAATGAAACACTCCGGGCTTTTCCGGAAGAGGAAAGCATGGTATAATAGCTTCATGATAAAGGCTGGAAAACGACAGTGAGGTAGAAGGTCATGGACATCAGAAAAGTTGCAGTTCTGGGAGCCGGTGCGGTCGGCTCCTATGTCATCTGGGGGCTTTCGGCCCGCAGGGACATTGAGCTTGGCGTGGTGGCCGATGGCCCGCGCGGCGAGCGCCTGAAGAAGGATGGCTGTGCCATCAACGGCAAAGTCTACCGTCCGGCAGTCTGGACGCCCGGGCAGGCCCATGACGCCGACCTTCTCGTCGTCTGCCTGAAATACGGCGCATTGCCCGGCGCACTGGACAGCATCCGGGCCATTACCGGCCCCCGCACCACCATCATGAGCCTGATGAACGGCGTGGACAGCGAGGACATCATTGCCTCTGCCGTGGGTGGGGAGCATCTGCTTTACTCCCTCATCAAAGTGGCGTCCCACAAGGAGGCGGACGGCGTCCATTTTGACCCGGCGACCACCGTTGGCATCATCTTCGGCGAGAAGGAGCCGCCCTGCGACAGCCCCCGCGTCAAGGCCGTGGAGGCTTTGTTCGGCGGCACAGAGCTGCACTTCCGGGCCACCGACTGCATCCGGGAAGAGATGTGGAGCAAGTTCCGCCTCAACGTCTGCAACAACCTGCCCCAGGCCATCCTCGGCGCAGGCGTAGGCTGCTACCGTGACAGCGTCCATATGAAGGCCATCAGCGACGGTCTCCGCCGTGAGCTGGAAGCCATTGCCGCAGCCAAAGGCATTGATCTGCAGCGGGTGGATGCCGTGTCCGGCAAGGGCTGTGCCGTCAAGCCCTCGGCCCGCTACTCGACGCTGCAAGACCTCGACGCCGGACGCCATACCGAGATCGATATGTTCTCGGGTGCGCTCATCCGGATGGGCAAAGAGCTGGGCATCCCGACGCCCTACAATGAGTTTGCGTATCACATGATAAAAGCGCTGGAAGAGAAGAACGACGGGAAGTTTGATTATGCCGGCCCGGATCAGGAAATGACATGGGCAAAGTGACAGGAGAAATGCAGATGAATATTACGGTCTATCTGGGGGCCAATGAGGGCAATGACCCGGCCCTGAAGCAGGCGGTGGAGGAGCTGGGCCGCTGGATCGGCGAGAGCGGGAACGCTCTGGTCTACGGCGGCTCCCGCAGCGGCCTGATGGGGCGTCTGGCCCACAGCGTCCTGACGGCGGGCGGTGAAGTGACCGGCGTCGAACCCCAGTTCTTCATCGACTCTGAGGTGCAGTATGACGGCCTGACCAGGCTCATCGTCACCCAGGACATGACCGAGCGCAAGACCCGGATGATCGAGCTGGGCGACGCCTTTATCGCGTTCCCCGGCGGCACCGGCACGCTGGAAGAGATCACGGAGGTGATGTCCAAGGTCTCGCTGGGCCATCTGGACGCGCCCTGCATCCTCTACGACCTCGACGGCTACTACGCCGGCCTGAAAGCTCTGCTGGCCCACATGGTCGAGATGGGGCTGTCCAGCCCCGAGCGGCAGAGCGGCATTTATTTTGCAAAGGATCTGGACGAGATAAAGAGCATCCTGAAACGAGCATAAGAAAAGCGCTGGAAGCGGTGTAAAGGCTTCCAGCGCTTTTTGTTGTCTGCTTACATGGAGATGACGCCCAGCGCGTTTGCCACCGAGCTGATGAGGATGATGGCCGCGAAGATGGGGCAGAGGTACTTTATCATAAAGTTGAAGATGCGCTTGCGGCGGAAGGGCTTGCCTTCCAGCGTGACCTCTTCCTCGATCTTCTCCACACCGATGACCCGGGACACCAGCAGGCAGATGGTGATGGCCGCAATGGGCATCATGACGGAGTTGGTAAGGAAATCGAAGAAGTCGAGGAACTGCATCCCGAAGACCGTGAACCGGGCCAGCGGGCCGTAGCCCAGAGCCGACAGACTGCCCAGCACCAGCATGATGATGCCGATGAGGACGGTGGCCTGCTTACGGTCCCAGCCCAGCTCGTCCTCGAAGGTGGAGACAGCGCTTTCCGTCAGGGCGATGGAACTGGTGACGGCGGCAAAGAGTACCAGCGTGAAGAAGAGGATGCCCACCACGGTGCCGAGACCCATGCTCTCAAAGACCTTCGGGATGGTGATGAACATGAGGGCCGGGCCGGCCTGCAGGGTGTCCGGGTCGCCGCCCGAGAAGGAGAAGACCGCCGGAATGATCATCAGGCCCGCCATGATGGCAATGGCCGTGTCGAAGATCTCCACGTTCTCGGTGGACTCCTCGATGGAGACATCCTTCTTCATGTAGGAGCCGAAGGTGACGAGGATGCCCATTGCGATGGAGAGGGAGTAGAACATCTGCCCCATGGCGGTCACGACGGTCATCCAGGAGAAGTTGGAGAGATTCGGCACGAGGAAATACTTCACGCCCTCCAGCGCACCCGGGCGGGTGACGGAATAGCCCGCGATGATGACGGACAGCACCACGAGGATGGGCATCATCACCTTGGAGACCCGCTCCACGCCGTTGCGCACGCCTGCAAAGATGATGGCGAGGGTGAAGATGGTAAAGATGACAAAGCAGATCTCCGCCGAAGCGCCGCTGGAAATGAAGGCCGAGAAGTAGCCGTCTGTGGCCAGCTCACTGCCGTGGCCGCTGACGTAGTCGGCCAGATACCGGATGACCCAGCCGCCGATGACCGAGTAATAAGGCACGATGAGGATGGGGATGATGGCGTTGATCCAGCCGCCGAAGGAGCGCCTGCCCTTGCGGACGGCGGCGAATGCGCCCACCGGGCTTTTCCTGGTCATCCGGCCCAGCGCCGTCTCGGCCACGATCATGGTGTAGCCGAAGGTGAAGGCGAGGATGATGTAGATGAGCAGGAAGATGCCGCCGCCGTACTTGGCCGCAAGATAGGGGAAGCGCCAGATGTTGCCGAGGCCCACCGACGCGCCTGCTGCGGAGAGAACGAAGCCGATCTTGCCCGAAAAGGCGCTTCGCTTGTGCTGTTTTTGATTCATTGGATTTTCCTCTTTTCACAAATTCAATATCCCCAGTGTATCACAGCCGGGGAGGGGATTCAACCGATTTTTTGATAAGAAGCAGAAGCTCCTGTGCTCAGAGGGAGCAGCGTCAATCCACCACCGGCACATCCAGCCCGAATTCCAGCGGGCGGAAACGGGGGCAGACGTTCTCCGTGATGCAGATGACCGACGCGGCCAGGCGGCTGCCGATCTCACAGGACTGGGCCAGATTCTTGCCGTAGGTCAGGCCGATGACCGTGCCGGCAAAGAAGGCGTCGCCTGCGCCGGTGGTGTCGATGACGTCCACCTTCTTGGCGGGTACGACGCCGCATGCACCGTCATGCTGGGCGTAGACAGCACCCTGACCGCCCATGGTCACCACCATGCTGGGAATGTTGGCGCTGTGGACGTTCCGGGCCAGTACCTGAGCCATCTGGCTGGGGGCGAGATGCTCGTAGTCGTCCGAGAAGAGCAGACCGGCCTCCTGCTGGTTGCAGACGAAGCAGTCGATCTGCTGCAGATAGTCGCGGCGCTCCATGGCGATGCTCATGTTGGAGACTGCGGCAAAGACCTTCTTGTTGTATTTCCTGGCATAGCGGAGCACCTGCTTGACCGTGTCTTTCTCGAGGTCCAGCTCGATGGCGATGGCGTCGCAGTCCTTGAAGATCTCGTCGCCCTTCTCCTCCAGCAGGGTGGTCAGCGGGGTGGTGTCAGGGCGCTTGGAGATGGCGGCGTGGACGTCGCCGTCGTTGTCAAAGATGGCCAGCCAGGTACCCATGCCATCGGGGACCTTCTGGATGTACCTGGTGTTGACCTTGTGGTTGTCCAGTTTATCGATGACGTCCTGGCCCATGCCGGTGTCGTCCACCAGACCCACGAAGGTGGGGCGCAGCTCCACATTGGCGATGTCCTCCGCCACGTTCCGGCTCACACCGCCATGCACCTGTTCAATGCGGCCGGCGTTCCGTCCGCCGGGGATGTAGGTGGAGAAGGGATAGCCCTTGATGTCTACGAAAACTGCGCCGATGACTACGATTCCCATATTTGAAATTCCTTTCCTGAATAAGAACTCTCTTTGACTTCTATCCTGTTTACGCTTCTTCTGCCTTTTGCGCCCGAATATCGTCGCCCATAAAGAGGAAGGGGACAAAAGAGGAGAGGCGGCTGGAGATCTTTTCGGTGTAGAGCTTTTCCAGCAAAGCGCCGTCGGTGATGTTGGTGGTGACGATGGTGGGCAGCTTCGCGCCCAGACGGTTGTTCAGCAGGCTGTAAAGGGTACTGATGAGGAAGCTGGAGTTGAACTCGGAACCCAAGTCGTCGAGGATGAGCAGGTCGGCCCCGGCGGCGGTGCGCAGGAGCATCTCTTCCTCCCCGGCGGGGTCGGAGCCGAAGTGCAGGGCCTCGAGCTTCGAGAAGAAGTCGGGGCTGGACACATAGATGACGTCGAAGCCCTTTTCCAGAACCTCTCCGGCGATGGCCAGAGCGGCATGGGTCTTGCCCAGACCGGCGTTGCCGAGGAGCATCAGGCTCTCGCTGGTGGTATCGAATTCGTCGGCGTAGCCGCGCAGGTCGTCCAGAAGGGTGGACATATAACTCCGTACCGGCTCGCCGAGGGAGGCGTCCATCCGGGCGGGGTAGTAGCGCAGCTCCATGGTATCGAAGCTGGAAATGGAGAGGCTGGACAGAGCCTCGATCTCCGACCGGCGGAGCTGCTGCATCACCTTGTGGACGCAGCTGCAGGTGTGGCCGTCCACAATGCCGGTGTCTTTGCAGAGCCTGCAGGTGAAGTGCGGCTCCAGTGCGTCGGCGGGACGGCCGCTGGAGGCCAGCAGGTCGGCCAGCTTTTTGCGGGCATCGGTGAGGGCCGCAGCGGCATCGGTGCGGTCCTTGCCCGCCGCACCGGCCAGTGCGCAGCGGATGCCCCGCACCCGCACCTCTTCTTCGGCGTGGCGCAGCCCGGGGACAGCGGCCTCGGCCTCAGCGCGGGCGTCCTCCGCCTTGGCCCGTGCGGTCTGACGACGGCGGGCGACGGTGCGCAGGGCTTCCTGATACAGTTCGTTTTTGGTACGCATAGTGTCTCCTTATGCCGGGGGTCACTCGGACTTTTTCTTGAGGGGGCGGCGGCGGGCAGCGTTCTTGAGGAAGTCGTTGCCGCTGGGGGTCTCGCGGTCCACCCGGATGTTCCGGCTGGCGCCGGCAGCAGCCACCGGAGTGCGCACATCGTGGATATTGCGCAGCCCCTTGGCGTTCCAGGTCTTGAGGATGCTGTTCCAGTACCACAGGTCGCGCTTCGGCCCGGCCTGCACAGCGGCCTCCTGCACCATGGCATCGTCGTAGCCGTAGACTTCATACCACCGGGCGATGGCTTTCCGCCCGCCGAGGGTGAGCTCGCTGTCCGGGATGCCCAGCAGGGAAGCAACATACTGTTCCCGGGTCTGGCGGAGGGCCAGCAGCTTGAGGTGGGCGTCGGCCTGTTCGCCGGTCTCCACGCCCTCGGCCCGCCAGACTTTCAGCTCGTGGAGGACGGCGGCCATCGTCCGCTTGCCCCGGCTGGCCACATAGGCCACGCAGAGCATGACGGTCTCGGGGGCAAAGCCCTCCTGTACGTAGAGGTTGACCAGCTTTTCCATCTCGCTGTGGGTCAGCGGGCGGGCAAAGCCGGTCTGAGCGCAGTCGATGAGGCTCGAGATCATGGGGTCGGTGCGGCTTGCGGCGGCGATCTCCGCCCAGGTCATGGGGGCAGGAGCAGAGGGCTCTGCTCCCGGCGCGGCGTTCTCGTCGTAGCGCTCGAGAAGCCCTGCACCGGCCCAGAAGGAGAGGGCGCTTTCGGCAGAGATGCGGCTGCGCAGTTTGAGGTCGGCACAAATTTTTTCGGGGTCGGTGACGCCGGTAGCCAGCACATACAGCGCTACCCGGACGTTGTATTCCTCGGCGATGCCCAGCTTGGAAAAGATGAGCTGCGGCACCGGGATGGTGTCGCCCTTGAGCTCTTTGAGACGGTATATCATTTGCTTTCCCCGCTTTCTGCGTCCTCGTCCTTCGGCGGCGGTGACCAGGGCTCACAGTCCAGGATGGAGGGCCGCTGCTTCCAGAGCGCCAGGTCGGAGCTGTAGGCAGAGGACAGATACTCCGCCGCTGCGGCCCGGCCCTCGTCCGTCAGCGGAAAGACCATCTGCCGACGCAGGGCGGGGTCGGTGCGGTCCAGCGCCCAGGGGTCGGGCCAGATGTCCACCGTGAGGATGGCTTCCTCTTTCTGTGCGCCCTCGCCGCCGTCCGGGTCAGGCACGCTGCGCTTGCCGGGCGAGAGCAGATAGCGCATCCCGTCCTCGCTGCCGCTGTATTGATTCTTGCACTTGAAATAGTGCAGAAGGGGTACAAAAATCATGACGTCCCTCTCAGTTTTAGACTTGCTGAAATGATAAAAGCGCCAATTCTTGACGAATCAGCGCTCTTTTTGTGGAGCAGGATACGGGACTCGAACCCGCCGCCTACTGCTTGGGAAGCAGTCGCTCTACCGGATGAGCTAACCCTGCGTTTACTCATTTATTGTAGCAAAGGACACGGGTTTTGTCAACCGCTTTTTGGCTCGATTTTGGTCGGATAGCAATTCAACTTTTTAATGCAGCAGCAACAGCGTTGAATTGCCTATCGCAAAGATGCCGTTTCGATAGGCGCTATTTTTGAAAAGTGCGATAAACAAAAAGACCACCGTTCTGCCCGCAGGAAATAAGGGCAGAACGGTGGTCTTTTGAATGGACTGTGACTTACAGCTCAGCCAGAGCGCGCTTGAGGTTCTGTGCGATCTGGTCAGGGCAGCTGGTGGGGCGGGGGCCGCAGGTGGTGCCTTCCATGCGGGCGATGGCGTCCTCAGCCTTCATGCCCTTGAGCAGGCGGCTGATGCCCTTCAGGTTGCCGTTGCAGCCGCCGACGACCTCGATGGACTCGATGGTGTGGTCATCGTTCAGCACGATGTGGGTCTCCTTGGAGCAGGTACCCTTGTTGGGGTAGCTGAAAGACTTGCTCATATTCAAACTTCCTCTCTTTATATCCGACTGACAGGCGAGCAGACTCGCGCAGTATCTTTATTATATCCTTGTCAGGTGGGGAAGTCAATGTGACCCGGTCACAGAGCGCCGCCCCGGCGCTGGCGGGCCAGTGCCTCGATGCGCGCGATCTGGTCGTCCTCAGTGACGCAGGCACCCACCGGGTGGGGCTTGCCGTGGTTCGCGCCGTGGAAGTCGCTGCCGCCGGTGACGATGAGGTCATGCTTCTTGCAGAGCTCAGCGCACTCGGCCCTGTCCTCGGGGCTGTTGCGGGGGTGATGCACCTCGATGCCGTCGATGGCCCCTTCGGCCACCAGCTCCCGCAGCAGGGGCATACTCTTGTACACCGTCGGGTGGGCGAACACCACCACGGCTCCGGCGGCCTTTGCCGTGGCCAGCACCTCCCGCACCGGAGGGTAGGTGGGGGAGTGGAGGCATTTGCCCCGCGGCTCCCAGCCGAACAGTTCGTGATAAAGCCCGGTGTAGATGCCGTCGCACAGGCCCAGCTGCTGCAGCGCCTGCATGATGCCGCTTTTAAAGAGGACGCCGCTGTCCTGTGCATATTCCAGCGCCTGCTCGGTGCGGAACTGGGGGTAGAGCGCCTCGATCTCCCGGCAGCTCTGCAACGCGCACTCGTTGCGGCGCTGGCGCATGATGTCGCAGTGCCGGCGCAGGGCAGGGCTGTCGGGGTCAGGCCAGAAGGTCAGAATGTGGACGCGGTGGCTGCGCTCGAAGTCGTAGCCGGTGAGCTCGGCGGCGGGGATGAGCCGCACGCCGTCCTGCACCGGGTGGTCGTAGGCGTACTGTGCGCTGAGGGTGGTATCGTGGTCCGAGAGGGCCAGAGCGCTCAGGCCCAGCCGCGCTGCCATCAGGGGCAGGCGGTGGATGGGGACAGAGCCGTCAGAACAGGTGGAATGAGTATGAAGGTCGCCAGCCATAAGTTACTTTCCCTCGATCTGTGTTGATTTTACGTCCATAGTGTAGCACAAAAGTGTTCCGGCGGCAAGCGGCGCATGGCTTTCTTTTCCGGGCCGGACATGGTATACTGAAAAAGAAAAATCCGCCGACCCGGCGGGAAAAAGGAGAAACGGAAACATGAAAACGAAATTTGGCATCGTGGGCTGTGGTTTCCTCGGCAATATCGTGGCCGACGCATGGAAGAAGGGCCTGCTGGAAGACTACGAGCTGGTGGGCGTCACCAGCCGCACCTTCGCTTCGGCAGAGAAGACGGCGGCAAGCGTGGGGTGTGCGGCCTGCGCGGACGTGGACGCTCTGCTGGCGCTGGAGCCGGAATACATCGTGGAAGCCGCTTCGGTGGAAGCGGTGCGGGCCATGGCCGTTCCGGTGCTGCGCCGGGGCGTGAACCTCGTGGTGCTGTCCATCGGTGCATTCGCCGACCTCGCGTTTTATGAAGAGGTCAAGCAGGCGGCCCGGGAGGGCGGCGCAAAGGTGCATCTGGCCAGCGGCGCCATCGGCGGCTTCGACGTATTGCAGACCGTCACTCTCATGGCCGAGGCCCTGAAGCTGGACGAGAAGGCCGGCATCGAGACTCACACCGGTGCGAAGGGATTCCGCAACACCCCCGTCTGGGCCGACCATCTGCTGACCGACACCGAGAAGACCACCGTCTTCACCGGCAGCGCCAAGGAAGCCATCGCAACCTTCCCGCGCCGGGTCAACGTCGCTGTGGCCACCTCGCTGGCCACCACCGGCCCCGACATCACCGGCGTGACCATGCACTCCGTACCCGGCTGGGTGGGCGACGACCACTGCATCACTGCCGAGATCGAGGGCGTGAAGGCCGTGGTGGACATCTGCTCGTCCACCAGCGCCATCGCCGGTTGGAGCGCCGTGGCGCTTCTGCGCAACCTCGCCTCGCCGGTCTGCTTCTATTAAAAAGGAGGGGGCCTCATGTTCAAGAAACTGGTAGCCATCGAGCCGGTCAGCCTCATTCCCACAGCAGAGGAAGCGCTGCATCAGTACGCCGGGCAGGTCGAGCTTTACCGCGATATTCCCGCCGACGACGAAGAGATCGTTCGCCGCATCGGAGACGCCGACGCGGCGCTGTTGAGCTATACCTCCCGCATGGGCAAAAACGTCATCGAGCGCTGCCCGAACCTGCGCTACATCGGGATGTGCTGCAGCCTCTACTCGGAGGAAAGCGCCAATGTGGATATTGCCTTTGCCCGGGAAAAGGGCATCAAGGTGCTGGGCATCCGGGACTACGGCGACCGCGGCGTGGTGGAGTACGTCCTCCACGAGCTGACCGGCCTGCTCCACGGCTTCGGGATGCCGATGCTCCACGACGAGCCCGTGGAAATTTACGGCCTCAAGGTGGGTATCGTGGGTCTGGGCGTCTCGGGCCGGATGATCGCCGATGCACTGGCCTTCCTCGGCGCGGACATCTCCTACTACAGCCGCAGCCATAAGCCCGATGCCGAGGCCGCAGGCATGAAGTATAAGCCGTTGGACGCTCTGCTCCGGGAAAGCGAAGTGGTCTTCACCTGTCTGAACAAGAATGTCCTGCTCTTGGGTGAGCCGGAGTTTGAGGCGCTGGGGGAGGGGAAAGTCCTTTTCAATACCTCCATCGGCCCCGGCTTTGACTCCGCCGCGCTGGAAAAGTGGCTGGATAAGCCCGGCACCCACTTCTTCTGCGATACCTACGCCGCCGCAGGCCCCGTCAGTGAGGGCTTCTTCCGGCGGCCCAATGTTCACAGCCCGGGTGTCTCGGCAGGCCGCACCAGGCAGGCATTCGTTCTACTGAGCCAGAAGGTGCTGGCGAACATCGAGACGGCGCTGGGAGAATAAGCTGTAATTTCTCTGATGTGCTACACGCCGGGAGCGACCACCGCAACCATTGCCCCAACTGCCTGTCCAGTCTTCATGTGGACGAAGAGCCCGGCGACCGTGCCTCCGACTGCGGCGGCATCATGGAGCCGGTGGCCGTCTGGGTACGCAAGGGCG
>ENA-UESC01002100-UESC01002100.1-human-gut-metagenome-genome-assembly--contig:-NODE-2100-length-13169-cov-3.915368_pt1 | contig 13169 bp, 13 predicted proteins | sample MGYA00242998_ERZ507999 | MGnify/ENA primary metagenome ERZ507999 (study PRJEB26167, sample SAMN06115465) | human gut metagenome | host: Homo sapiens | place: China:Hubei | collected 2016-04-27... | reverse complement strand
ACAGCAAAACAGATAAGAAGAATTACACAAGAGGAGGGATGTGTATGGGCAGACCAAAGAGCAGACCGGCACCAAGAACGACAATGAGCATCCAGCATTAGTATTTACGGTATTTGGTATTTCAATTCTTTTGAAAAATCGAAAAGAAGAAAATTAACATTTCTGAAACAATTCTCTAACACAAGATAAACTTAAATATCCTATGCTAAGTGCAAAGTAACTGGCATAGGATTTTTGAGTTGCCATGCATACGACAAAAAGGTTCAGTGCCCATTTTTTAGCGAGAGGATGTTTGGAATGGATCAATTATATAAGTTCGTAAAAAAAGTCTTTTTTCTTACACCTGTAAAAACAGTCATAATAGCCATACCAAGCTATCTATTTGTGATTTTTATTTTGGCAAACAACATACAAAATGTGGCAATTTCAAGTGTCGCTTATGTTTTGTCTGCTTATGCTCTGATTATAACGATAACAGGGATTATTCGAATTGTCCGAATGATATGTAATATGGAATTGCCTCATTTACTCAAAAAAATAGTATCGATTCCAGTGATAGGCAGACTGATCGTTGAGCATACCTTTCGTACACAGATTGCCTTGTATTCGGGTTTTCTTATCAATGTAGTATATGTTATATGGAAGCTGTCCTTCGGAATTTATTATAATTCGACATGGTTTATCTCATTGGCATTATATTATTTTGTGCTTGCATGGATGCGTTTGTCGCTGATCAGACCTTTTTCGGAAAAAGGAGAAACAAGAAAGAAAGCAGAATTAAAAAGATATCGTTTCTGCGGTGCAAGCCTTTTAGTAATTAATATTGCATTGACCGGAATTGTAGTGCTTGCAGTAAAAAAAGAAAATGGATTTACATATCCCGGCTACATGATCTATGTGATGGCAATGTATGCATTTTATTCTGTGATTACGGCTGTTATCAATCTGGTGAAGTATAGAAAGTATGGAAGTCCGGTTTTGTCTGCCGCAAAGGTGATAAGTCTTACAACTGCAATGGTATCTATGTTTTCACTGGAAAGTGCCATGCTGGCACAGTTTGCAGATGCGAGTCAGACAGCTTTTAAGAAAATCATGACAGAGTGTACCGGAGGAGTGATATGTGTCATTGTGATAGGTATGGCTGTTTATATGATATTTCGGTCAACGAAGGAAATACGGAAAATATAGCAGAAATGCTGTCTGAGCTTTGCTATAATGAAGAAGATAGAATGGAGGCATTGATTATGATACATATTTTAGTAGTAGATGATGATGAAAAATTAAATAAAACCATATGTACCTGGCTGAATGACTGTGGATTTGAGACAAAAGGTGTGTTAGGAGCCAGGGAAGCCTATGATGAGTTATATAACAGTCTGTATGATCTGATTGTTTCGGATATTATGATGCCGGAAATTGATGGTTTTGAATTTGCAAGGAATGTACGTGAGGTTAATAAACATATTCCGATTCTGTTTATGTCGGCAAAAGACGATCTGCCATCAAAGCAGAAGGGATTCCAGCTTGGAATTGATGATTATATGGTAAAACCTGTGGAGCTTGCAGAGCTCGAGATGAGAGTACGTGCACTTCTGCGCCGCGCAAATATCGAGACAGAGCGAAAGCTTGTGGTTGGAAATCTTGTATTAGATGCAGATGCCATGACAGCAGAGATTGACGGAGAGGAGATTCCGGTTGCGACCAGAGAGTTTAATATTCTCTATAAACTGCTTTCCTATCCGAAGAAAACTTTCTCCAGAGCACAGCTTATGGATGAGTTCTGGAGTCTGGATACCGATACAAGCCTTCGTGCGGTAGATGTTTATATTACAAAGCTTCGGGATAAATTTTGTGCATGTGACGGCTTTGAGATAAAGACAGTACGTGGAGTTGGATATAAGGCGGTGTTAATGTGACAGAAGAAAGAGACAGCAGGATAAAAAAGAAAATATTTCCGATATCTACATTTGTATTATCGTTTCTGGTATTTGCAATACTTACCACAATTGAGATGAAGATTATCGGAAATTATATTGATTATACGCAGATACCACAGAAACTAATTGTTGGAATTTTTGTTTTCTGGATGCTCGGTGCAGCTTTTTTTACATATTTTACAAACTGGCAGTTTAGAAAGAAATATCAGGAGCCGTTGGAGAAGGTTTCAATCGCAGCAAAGAATGTGGCTGAGGGAGATTTTTCCGTATATCTGAAAGCGCAGCATACGAAGGACAAAGCTGACTGTCTGGATATTCTGGTTGAAGATTTTAACAAGATGGTGGAGGAATGAGACATTAAAAACGGACTTCTTTTCTAATGTATCCCATGAGTTTAAGACACCTCTTGCTGTTATTTATAATAATGCTCAGCTGCTGCAAAAAAGCATCAGTGCAGATAGTGAGCAGGCAGATTATGTGGAGAGTATTCTGGATTCGACGAAGCGGTTATCTAATCTGATTCAGAACATGTTAAAGCTGAATAAGCTGGAAAAACAGACCATTCAGCCGATGCCGGAAACCTATGATGTATGTGCACAGTTATGTGACTGCATTATTCAGTTTGACGACAGTATGGAAAAGAAAAATATAGATTTTGAAGCAGATATGGAGGATGAGGCATATATCTGTGCTGATCCGGGTTTGATGGAGCTTGTGTGGAATAACTTAATGTCCAATGCTTTAAAATTTACTCCGGATGGAGGAAAAATCAGGCTTTTGCAAAAAAGAGCTGAGAATTATATCCAAATATCAGTATTGGACAATGGATGCGGCATGGATGATAAAGTAAAAAAACATATTTTTGACAAGTTTTATCAGGGAGATGAAAGTCATGCGACGCATGGAAACGGACTTGGACTGGCACTGGTAAAAAGAGTACTCGAATTAACAGATGGGCATATCACTGTCGAGAGCAAGCCTCAGAAAGGTACAACTTTCACAGTATTTATGCCGATTGCAGAGAACGTGATGGATATGCAGCAGGACAGGACCGAGAATGAAACGGTTAAATAGAAGAAAGCAGAGGTAATAACAAATGGTTGAGAATGAATGGAAAGGAAGAGAATTTGCATCGTTTGAATACAAAAAGATACAGGTTCCTGAAGATAAGGCTTCCTTTTATCTGGACTGCTACGAGAACTTTGGATGGACAGTGGATGATAAGTTTCCACCGCAGAGAACAGGTGAAAAGATACAGATTAAGATGAAAAGAAACCGGAAGATTGTGAATAAGGTCGAACTAACACGCCTGCAGCGCAATTTTGAGGCAAGCATGGACGAAATAGATAGCTTGGAGGCTTCAAAGACAAACGCAGCAACAGCCCTTTCTATTGCGACCGGAGTGACCGGAACAGGATTTATGGCTGGGTCTGTGTTTGCTGTAACAGCCCAGCCACCTGTTATATGGCTGTGCGTATTGCTGGCGATACCGGGATTCCTTGGCTGGATTCTGCCATATTTCGTATATCAGAAAACAAAGAAAAATAAAGCACAGAAGGTTCAGCCATATATTGAAGAGAAGCATGATGAAATCTATAAAATTTGTGAGAAAGGACATTCATTATTATGAGAGCAGCATTATATAACGGACAGAAAAGTATAAATATGACGGAGCTTGCGACACCACAGGCAGGAGAGAATGACATTGTCGTAAAGAATATTTACGCAAGCATCTGTGGAACAGACGTAGCCGTTTATGAACATGGACCGGGAACCGGACATAGAATTACAGTTGGAAGCGAGTTCGGACATGAGATGGTATCCGAAGTAGTTCAGGTCGGAAAAAATGTAAAGGATATAAAGGTCGGTGACAGGGTTTATCCCTATCCCAGACTTGCAAAAGGAGACCCGAAGCGGGCGGGTACAACTGGCGGATTTTCAGAATATGTTCTGATTCCGGATGCAGAACTTGGAAAGGGAGTCTATGCAGTACCGGATGAAATATCATCTAAAGAAGCAAGCCTGATTGAACCATTTACTGTAGGCTGCAGAGCTGCCAGAAGATCATTTCCACAGCAGGGAGAAAATGCGATTGTCTTTGGAGCAGGAACGATTGGGATAGCGGCAGCAGTTGCATTAAAGTACTTTGGATGTGATAAGGTAATGATATGTGACCATTCCGATTTTCGTCTGAATAAAGCAAAGGAACTGGGGTTTGAAATCTGCAATAATGGCAAAGAGGATATTAAAACAAAGGCATTGCAGATATTCGGCAGTGCTATGTCAGCATTGGGAGAAACCTGTGATGTGGATATTTATATTGATGCAGCTGGAGCAGATGGAATTATAGAAACCTATCAGTCGATGGGAAAGGTGAATTCCAGAATGGTGGTAGTTGCCGTAAAAGCAGGACTTCGCCCGATAGATGTGCTTGCCATGACTTATGGGCAGCATGCCATTATTGGTTCCGGTGGATATTTCCCGGAGGATGTGCGTGAGGTTATGGCAATCATGCAAAGCAGAAAATGGAATATTGAAAGTATTATCACAGATGTCTATCCATGGGAACAGCTTCCACAGGCAATTGAGAAGGCATCCAGAGTGGATGAGGCATTGAACGTAATCATACATTATTAGAACCCGACAGAAAAACATTGCGAGAAAAAAGCATAATTAATAATTTTCAAACAAAACTCAAGCATTCGTGAAACAAATGTAAGATAGAATATCTCCTGTAAGATATGTAGCGCAAAGAACAACAAACAGGAGGTGTGTTAATATGGCGGAATATCAATTAAAGCCTGGAAAAGTCGGACAAAAGGTGATAGACGGATATAAAAAGGTGGAAGAAAAATTTACAGATACCTTTTTGGAAAAGGATGAAAACAGTCCTTCCGGATATACATTGAAAACCGGCAAGACCGCAGAAAAAGTTACCGGAGCGTACCAAAGAATCGAGGATGGTGTCGTCGGAGCTTACAAAAAAGTAGAAAATGCATTTGTAGACCGTTTTTTAGAGAAAGTTGAGGAAAATGACAATGAAGAAAAGTAATTTTGTTGCAATGATTTTAGGAACTATCGGCATGGTATTTTTTGCACTGGGAATGTGCATGGCATTGATAGAAGAATGGGGAATGTTCAGACAGGGAATTGTAGCAGGTGTCGTAGGACTTGTAATTCTTTTGATCACATTGCTAGTATGGAGAAGAATGGAAGGCAAAGAACCTATTAAGTTAAGTGGGAAAACGGTTGGAACTGTGGTACTTGCAATTTTTGGAGCACTTCTCCTTGGTGTTGGAATGTGCTTCTCCATGGTATTCGGAAAGATGGTTTTAGGTGTAGTCATTGGACTTGTTGGAATTGTTGCACTGCTTATGTTGATTCCATTAACAAAGGGCTTAAAGTAAATATGAACTAAAAGAAATAATGTATGAGAAGGATGGCTGGGGTTTAGCAATAAGTCATCCTTTTCTTTTTATTGTGAGATTAGACAAGTGCGATATTTTTCAGCCAGCTCCGGCTTATGCCACCTTGCATACAGATTATACAGGTACTTATAAACAGACTTCGTGTATTCGTTATCAGTTCCCATAATATCTGTAATTATGCTCTCAGCAGAAAGCAGATAGTTTTCTGCTTTTGCTGGTACTCCTTGGGACAGAGCAAGTACACCATTCATAAACTGGCAGATACCATAGTCAAATGTCTGTGAGCCTTCATGTTTCAATACAGTATTCTCATAGAGTGTGAGAACCTGTGCAGCCATGTCATAATTCTTGGATAGTATAAGCATATTTGTAAGGTTTATGAGCTGTTGCAGCAGGTCATGGGACTCTGTAAGTCCAAGTTTGCTATGCTGGCTGCGGATGGAGATTGCCTTTTCCAAAGCAGTTGCAGCGTCAGAAGGATTCTTCATCAGCACATAAATATTGGACAGATTATTATACAGGTTAGAGAGCAGATTTACAGTGCGTAGGTCTGCTTTTTCGCTGTCAAGAGGAGTTGATTCCATAATGCTGATGGCTTTCTGACGCTTCTTGAGAGCGGTCTTGTAGTCCTTTTTCATAACGAGTAATTCTGCCTTGTAATCTAGGAGTAAGGCTCGGTTACATACATTAGAATTACTATGTTCAGAAACACTGCTGTCTGCATCATTGATTTTGCAACTCTTTTCAACCTGTTCAAGATGGTTCATCGTATATTCTATCCTGTCCACCAGCTTCGAGAGATAATCTGTCATAAGATATTTCTCAAGATATGGGAACATATCCTGTAAGAACAGCAGAAAATATTCCGGAGAATCCACGATTACGTTCTCTGCAATACTGATAAGAGAATCTATCACATTCTGAGGTTTCTTTACATCAAGCCCATGAGCCAGACTTATGACATGCAGGCTGTCTATCATTGTATGACAAGCAGAGACTGTAGGGACAGTCTCTAATACAACGATTTCCTGTATTAACGGATGCAGGCTTATTTTGCGGTTCTCGGTATCATCATAGATAAATCCATACTTCGCAAGGTGGTTGACATCATTTAAGTTAGGCAGTCTGCACCAGTTCTTAAAGGCATTTTTTAATACACCAGACAGAGGAAGCAGGGAAAGATTTCGCAGAATGTCCAATTGCGAATTGGACAATTTGCCAAGCTGTAATAATTTACGTAGATGCTCTGTCATAAGCCCTTCTGTATAATCTCCGTCTTTGTAAAGTTCTATATCGTCACCATCGGATATGTTAAGTCCGCAGGTCTGCAATTCACGCAATAATTCTTCGGCTTCCATGCCACTTGCAGTAAGCGAGAGGGCAGAAAGCACAACAGTAAGTGTGTGGCTGTGGACAGTCTTTATAATATCCCTAACAACATCAGCCTCATCTTTAGCAGATGGACAAAGCTTATAGAAAAGCTCAGTAAGCTCCTTATCACAATCAAGCTCCTTTAATACAAGCATAGGATAACGGCTCAGCGTACATCTTGTAGTAATAAGAAGTTGGAATCTGTTCTGTTCCAATTCTTTAAAAAACGCATCATCTTTTGGCAGTACATTAAAATTATCCAGAATAATCAGGCTGTCATCACGCAGTTTCTTCAGTATATCATAATGTCTTTGAAATAATTCATCTTCTGACATATCAGCGGTATCATTAGCAAAATCCATTTGAATAACATTCTTTTTCAAATCCCCGGTGTAATACCAGTAAATGATATTATTGTATTTCTTTTGGTTCTTATCAGCGAAGAATCTGGCAAATTCACTTTTACCAATTCCTGCAATACCACTGATAAAAAGGACATGGCTGTCCTGCAGCAGTTTCACAGCCTGCTTTATTTCATCCTTTCTTCCAACAAATTCTGGTGACACAGATGGCAGAAAGCAGTTCTGTAAATCTTCGGAAAGGTCAGGAGAAAATGCCTTGCTATGCGCATGGTCAGAAAGAATAGCATAGCGTATTACCTGTGTAAAAAATTCAGCATTGTCAGTAATTGCAATAAGCTCATCAGCCTTTGTCATTCCGACAACAGGAATGCTGTCTTTTATCAGTTCTTTCATCTGGGAACGAGCCTGAGATTCATTGATGAGATTTGGAATGATTTCATCATCGAAGGCAGTTTCCATATATCCCCATTTATCATCTTCCTCATAAGTGCGAAGTATTTCCATAGGTATCGGTCTTGCGCCGGTACACCATCTTGAGTACATAGTATTGTCCTCAGCATAAATCGTATCACTATAATCTGATTTGCCAAGATACTCGCCAAACAGGTCGCATATCAGCTTGTGTTGTGGATATGTCTTCTTTTTATTTTCAAGCAGAGTGTTAATCACATTCGCAAATGTTAGTCTGTTCTTCATAAAAAACTCCAATTCCTGCGCTGATTTAAGCACATATCAAGTCTGTGCAACGCATAAATCTCATAAATGGCAACTTTATGTCAAGTCACCGTCAATATTTAAAATCTGCCAATCCCAGTATCATTAGACCATGCAATCGGAACCGCTTAAAGCCAGATGAAAGGCAAAGCGGCTACAATGAGTATAACACAAAACAAACAGATGTTCTATCAAAACATCAAAATAAAATGCCAGATAGTCTGGCGATTGTTCTTTGACAACCAAATGAGCTTTATCACATGCCAACAGAGCCTGCGAAGATGTTTCTTTAAGAAACGGAGCGGGCGAAGACACTTCCGTCAAGGGTGGGAAACGGACTCGAGCAGGAGTAGCCCACAGGTCACGAAGCGATTCGGGGGACTAAAGGTCAGTTGTGAGACTGACAGCATGTGATATGTAGAAAGCCAAACGATTTATCTTTTAACAGTTATGATTACCACTATCACAGCATTTTTAGAAAGAAGGTGATAAGTCCAATAAAAATAAGAAGGGGGTGTTTACACATGGCAAAGGAATTGGAGTTAGCAAAAAAACTTGCTGTACTCGGCTGGATTTTCCGTCAGGGGTTAATCACAGAGGATGAGTACAATAGAACAAAAATTCATATTATGAGTGAATATGATGTTATAACTTTTATGACAGCATAGCCGCACATTCGTTAACATTTATATTTTGAATTATAGTGTAGGTAGTAGCAGAAATGATGTTACTGCCAATTTATTTTATACAGACAGATTTTAGGGAAGGAGCGTTTTCTATGGATGAAAAACAGGTAGAAGTAATAAAGAAAGTGGATGGTCCTGTTATCAGAGACCGCAGAAAGATGGGAAAGCCACTTACTATTACAAGAAAAAGAGTAGCAGCATATGTCCGTGTCAGCACGAATGGAGAAGAGCAGATACAGAGCTTTAATTCACAGAAGCAGTACTATCAGGATAAGATAGATTCCAATAAAGAGTGGGTTATGGTTGGGATATACGCTGATGAGGGTATCACAGGAACCAAAACAACGAAAAGAGAGCAGTTTCTTAAGATGATTGATGATTGTATGAATGGTCTTATAGATATTGTAATTACGAAGTCAGTATCAAGATTTTCACGAAATCTTGTTGATACACTGCAATATACCAGAATGCTGAAGGTAAAGGGAGTTACAGTAATTTTTGAAAAAGAGAATATTGACACATCAAAGATGGAAAGTGAGATGCAGTTATCACTTTTATCTGCTCTTGCACAGAATGAGGTTGAGTCTTTATCCCAGAATGTGACAATGGGTGTACAGATGAAAATGTCCAGAGGAGAGCTGATGGGATTTAACGGATGTCTCGGATATGATTATAACCCGGAGAATAAGAGTATAACTATCAATGAAGCAGAAGCAGAGACAGTTCGCCTGATTTATGATTTGTATCTGCAGGGATATGGTGCATATAGAATTGCGAAGGAGCTTACGAGGCTTGGTAAGGCCAATAAAAAGGGCAATGTTAAGTGGACAGACAGCGGTGTTAGGGGAATTCTTAAGAATGAAAAGTACAAGGGCGATTTGCTTATGGGAAAAACTTACACAGTAGACCCGATATCAAAGAGGCGTCTGGATAATCACGGTGAATCCAATAAATATTATACGAAGAATCATCATGAAGCCATTATTTCAGAGGAAGAGTGGGATAAAGTTCAGGATATTTTAAAAAGCAGATATCGTACTAATGAAAATGTATCAGATGCGGAGAGAATCAAGTTTGCAAGAAAATACGCTTTTAGCAGTATGTGTCAGTGTGGTTTCTGTGGAACTAATCTCACCAGACGTTCCCATAATCAGGATACAAAGCATAAAAAGCCGGTATGGAAATGCCGGACGGCAACGAATAAGGGAATTGCAAACTGCCCACATAGCAAAGCCGTAGATGAAGTGGTTATCGAAAATGCGTTTCTTGAGATGTTTAAGTTGCTTGCAGAGAATTTTGATGATGTACTTGAATCTGTGTTGTCATCAGTGGAAGAAACATTATCCAAAGACGACAGTATAGAAAAATTGAAGCGTATTGAGAAAGAGATTTCCTCTCTTGATAAGAAGAGAAAAAAATTGACTGATATGTATCTGGATGATAAAATTTCTAAAGAAGCCTATGACGATAAATACAGTGAGATTAGCAATAAGTTGGATAAATGTGAAGAAGAAAAGCATTTATTTTCTGACTGTGTATTATCACAGAAGAATATTGCTGATAAGATGAAACTCATTAGGCAGAAGATTAAAGGGGCTGATGTACTTGATGAATTTGACAGAGTAGTATTTGAAAGTATTGTGGAGAAAGTAGTTGTCGGTGATATGGAAGAGGATGGCACAGCTGATCCGTATAAGCTGACATTTGTACTAAAGGGTATGGATGATATAAGCATACCATATGCCAGAGACCGATATATGAATCTTCGTGAAAAGGCTGTGTAGACAACAAGGAGGAGCTTAAAAATGAGCGATAATCATGACTTGTTGAATGATAAAGATGTGTGTTCTTTTGAAGAACACGAGGCAGAAAATGTGTGTTCCAACAAAGATGCCGTTGCATATAGAGACGGTTGTTCTTTTGTCCCAACAAAAACCAGATGACACGATAGAGATCGACTTAGACTTAGATGAGCTGGATGCAACCAGTGCAGAGACGAAAGCGACCTATCAGGAAATCAAAGATTATGTGCTGAAAGAATTTGGCTTGAAGGTTTCAAATTTATATATTTCTCAAATCAAAAGGAAATGTGGAATTGAAGTGGGAGAAAACTATAATCTTCCAAAATCAGAAAATGCAAGAGTTCCGCAATGCCCGAAAGAGAAAGAAGATGCTATCAAGGCTGCCCTGAAATATTATGCGATGATCTAAGGACATCGCTGATTTCAAGGAGGAATAACACATGAAAAGTACATTTGAAAAAATGGGTGGAACCTACACACTTGGCGCAGACGGAATTTACTATTCGAATCTTGTCAGTACAGATGAAGAACCGCATTATGGGAAATATGGAATGATGCGGAAAACATATCTGAAAGAGTATCGTCCGGCAATATATTCACTGTATATGCTGGAAGACAGACTGACAGAACATCTGAATACTGTGGACGATGAAGCACAGGAGAGAATGGATATTCTGGTGCGTCAGATGATGGATAGGCAGGGCATTACGGAAGAATTGAAAGCTTGTGACCAGATGGAATGGGTCAGAGCGGTAAATAATATCCGAAATGCAGCAGAAGAGATTGTGTTAAAAGAATTAGTGTATATTTAAAGCGTGGAAAGCTCCTTCGGGAGCTTTTCAGTGTTTGTAAGAGCTTATATAGAAAATGGGTTAAGAAGATGGTATGATATTGATAATAAGGGAAGAATTGAAAAGTTAATTTACTTAGTGTTAAGGTGAGGAGGTCATTAAATGCAGAGTCCAATCCATGAAGGATATGAATATCAGGATTATTTTACTGTTTCGATAATCCTACAACTAATGCTTAAACAGACAGATGCTGAAATAATTATTGATCGTAAGGATTTTAGTGGAGATAAATTTGATGATCTAAAGGTGAAGACACCTAATGGTACTACTGAATTTCAGATTAAGTATTCTGATGATGAATATTCCCATAAACTTGCTAAAGATGACTTCGCAAATGGAAATGGACATGATACGGCATTATGCGATCTTTTTGCTTCTTGGAAAACGAGAAAAGAATCTGAAAATGATACTCAGATAAAATTATGCCTTGCGTGGAATAGGCCCGATGATGATGATCCGATTGTAGAGTTTTTGAAACCTATTCAAGAACAGGCTTTGCCTTTTTCAATTGTTGCATATTCGTTTGATGGCGAGGTGTTTTGGCCAGTGGGAAATCTACCGCCAAAAACATGGAGAAAGTTTAATTTGGCGGTTAAGTCAGGGCTCATCGATAGAGAAGCCTTTTTATCATTTTGCAATGAACTTACGATTATTCTGGAAATGCCCAAGGCAAGTCTTGATTTAAAAAATCCTGGCGGAATAGAAAATGTAATTATTCGGCAAGCTGAGAAATTGGGCGTAGGAATATATCCAAATGATAATCTAAACTTAGAAGAAGTTATTTATAAGCTTGCTACGGAAGTGAAGCGTTCCAGAGCGATGGGGAATAGACTTTATATCAATACGTTAATGGGACGCCTTGGATTTATAAGGGATTATGGGAAATTCGACCAGAGATTCCCGGTAGATTCAGCGCATAAGGTTATGCTTGACGATGAGATTGAAAGTCTGCACAGAGCAATTCGTGATTCAAAACGTGTTATTATTACTGGTAATCCTGGTTCTGGAAAGTCTTGGCTTGTCGATGAATACATAGATAAACTTGAGAATGATGACAGTAAAGTTATTCATTATAATTGCTTTCAGTCATTGCAGGACACAAATAGTCTAGAGAGAATACGTGTAACTTCTTTATATGGTAATCTAGTTTCACAGATTGTGGAACAATATCCAGAATTAGTAGAGCATAAGAATACAACGTTGGGTGCTGATAAAGCAGAGCTTGAAAATCTGCTTCGACTTATTGGAGGGGAATTTTATTTAGTAGTAGATGGTCTAGATCATATCTCCAGAGAATATGATCTGCATAAAGATCTTATTTCACGTTCAGAAACTGAAATTATTTCGGAATTTTTGGAAATTCATTTTCCTGATAACTGCTATGTCACAATAGCATCGCAACCAATAGACGCACTGGATGAATTCAAAGCCAATAGTTACTGTATATTTAAAATTGAACCATGGGGTATTAAGCAAGTGAAATCCTTGATGGCGACCTTTCAGATTGCTGATGATACTATTAAAGGAGATGATTCATCAATAAGTGAATATCTACTTAAGAAATCTCAGGGAAATGCGCTTTACCTCAATTATATCTTGCGTCAGTTACGAAACTCAAATGTAAATAAAGAATTATTGACGGAATACCAGATTACGATATCAGTTTATCTGAGTATTATTATTATTTGTAAAAAAAGGTTCATAATAATCGCACAGTTAATGCACTTTGCGGGGCAGATTTTTATCTTAGTCTAAATGATTTAATGGAGATTACTGGAGATGGAGAGTTTGTAGAGCAAGATATATCGATGCTTCATCCATTATTGGCGGAAAACGTGTTAAGTGGTGGTTTTTCAATTTATCATGAAAGTTTTCGCCGGTTTGTATTATCTTCATTAGAAAATAGAAAAGTTGATATAGAGAAAAATGTTTATGGTATTCTTACTGATTGGCTACAGGAGAAACCGTTTTTTAAATTTGACAAGTCGTTTTATTATCTTTCGGAACTATTGTATAAG
>ENA-UESC01002095-UESC01002095.1-human-gut-metagenome-genome-assembly--contig:-NODE-2095-length-13180-cov-5.885599_pt1 | contig 13180 bp, 16 predicted proteins | sample MGYA00242998_ERZ507999 | MGnify/ENA primary metagenome ERZ507999 (study PRJEB26167, sample SAMN06115465) | human gut metagenome | host: Homo sapiens | place: China:Hubei | collected 2016-04-27... | reverse complement strand
CCTGCGAATTGCGGAACGCAATTCGTGGGATGCCGGGAAGCGAGTTCGAGCCTCGTAGCCCGCTCCAAGATGTGTTGATGAAAGATGCAGCACAGAAAAACGCCGCACGAAAGTGCGGCGTTTTCACATATAATGCGCCACTTTTAGAATGAAAAAGTTGCAAAAACTCGATTTTTCAACATTTCAGTTTTTCCACGCGAGAGGCGACATTTTAGAGATGCAGCAGAGCACTCTTGCGGACTGGTGTGACTTGAACACCGAGGCTAAAAAAGAATGAAGAATAAGAAGGCAGGCCGCCGTTCGGCTCCCCATGTGGGAGAGAACGGCGGCCTTTTTCGTTACATTGGTGCTTATGTTGCTTTCGCCTCGTTTGTCTATCATTCCTTGGTGGTGTTGGTAATAGCTTTCTCGTAACCTTTCGGGTATGCTTGCGTTACAAAAAACGAGGAGGTATCCGAGAATGGCAACCACTAAAAACTTGTGTGCTCAGATCCCCATTGACCTGCATGAGCGGGTCAGCGAAGAACGGGAACGGCTGGGCCAGACCACCAGCGAGTACATCGCCAACCTCATCCAAGACTATTACAACATGATGGAAAATCAGAAAGGCGGCATTCAAATGACTGAAAAAGGCAGAACCATGGCATTCCAGATCCCCGAAGAACTCTTCCAGCGCATCAAGCGTCATCTGGAGCGCGAGACGCTCCGAACCGGCAAAAAGCTCACCCAGCGAGACTTCGTGCTGAACCTGATCACGCAGGCACTGGACGAAGCGGACGCTGAAAACGCCACGGAGCAGAACACCCCCACTGAGGCCCCTGTCGCGCCCCGTGTGGCCGACGTGACCGCTCCAGCGGGCACGGACACCCCCCACGAAGATAACGCCGTGTAGGCCCGCGTTAAAGCCCAAACAAAAGAACACGATTTAGGGAAAAGCCACCCAGGGCATCCGAATCTCTCGGATGCCCTGGGTGGCTTTTTGCGTTTCGCCAGAAAGGAGGTCATCACTATGGCAAGCGAGATCAAAAGACGCTTCACAGACACAGAAATGCAGATCGCCAAGGAAACGGATATGCCGGAACTGCTGACCCATTTGGGCTATCAGGTGCGGCGGATCGGCAGATACCACACCACAGCGGAAATGGACAGCCTGCGGATCAAGGACCGCCGCAAGTGGTTTCGGTACTCGCAGAATACCGGCGGGGACGCCATTACCTTCCTGCAGCAATTCTGCGGCAAGAGCTTTTCGGAGGCTGTGGAGTACCTACTGGCCTTTCACGGCAGGGCCAGAGACTCCCCCGTCAAAGCGGCGCCTTTTGTCAAGCGGGACGAGGTGCAAAAGCCCTTTGCCCTGCCCCCTCGCAATACGGATGATCGCAGGGTGTTTGCCTACCTGCGCAAGCGCGGCATCGCCCCACAGGTGATCCGCCAGTTTTTGAACAGCGGCCTGCTGTATGAGGACGCCGAGCATCACAACTGTGTGTTCGTCGGAAAGAACAGCGCGGGACAGGTAAAATACGCGGGCCTGCGCGGAACCTATGACCGGGAGGGCAAGGGCTTCCGCGGAGATGTGACAGGCAGCGATAAACGCGTTGGCTTCGCGCTCCCGTATGACCGCAGCTCAGATCAGGTTCTCGTATTCGAGGCGCCCATCGACCTGATGAGCTATCTCACACTCCACCGGAACACACCGAACGCGCTGGCCCTCTGCGGCCTTTATGACGGTGCGCTGCAAGCCTATCTGGCAGATCATCCGCAGATCAAACGGATCGAATTGTGCCTTGACGCAGACGGGCCGGGACGGGAGGCGGCTCGACAATTTCAGGATAAATACGCAGCCATGGGCTACGCCGTGACCGTGGAGGAACCCCGCAGCGGCAAGGACTGGAATGAGTATCTGCAAAAAAGAAAAACACCTGAGAGGGGGCGGTAACCAAGTAATCAACACGAAAGATCCAAAGAAACCTATTCAGAAAATATAAGGAGGAAGTTCGCATTTGAATAAAAAATATTTCTTTTATCACCGTGTACTGGCCATGCTTCTGACACTGACATTGTGTCTCAGCATGATCCCCACGGCATCAGCCGCCCAGCAGAACAGCTACCATGATCCCGTCGAGCATTGGCAGCAGGCCAGCAACCGAACCAATGAACTGGATGTCAACGCCATCGTCACCCATGAGACCTTCTACTGCGCCACCTGCCGGGAAAACACGGATTTCACCGTCTGGCGTGTTCCGGAGTATACCCGCTCCGGTGAGACGGCCCTGAACCGCAACGTCAAGTATTCCAACGGGATGTGTATTGACGAAGTAACGGTAGGCAGTCTGGATACCGGTGTCCCCGGCGAGAACGCCTATTACACCGGTTACCACTGGACCAAATCCGTATGCAGCCGCTGTGGAGACTGGAACAGTAACGAGACCAACGGCGCCCCCTACGCATGGGACAAGAACATCTACGTTCTGCATGACTGCGCCGCCAAATTTTATCTGGATCTGCCGGAGACCGTTACTCATGAATATGTAGACAGCAAGTACCACCGCACCGTCACCAAGGGCGGCACCTACTGCTGCTTCTGTTACGGTACGAATTACGAGAAATCCTCTGTGCTGGAACGCCATGACATGGCGGCGGAGACCCTGCCCCAGCCCGCTCATGGCCGTTTCGCTGCCGTGGAGAAGTGCCGCCTGTGCGACTATACCTGCTATGACTACACGGCGGCCAAGGCCGTTGTTGCCAGCTACTACGGCGTGGCAGACGGACAGCCCCATACCATCAGCGTTACGGACTTGTCTGAAGCCGGTGTCCGCACCGCCATCCGCTACGGCAACAGCGCGGATAGCTGCACCATGACCACCGCGCCCAACTATACGGACGAGGGTCAGTACACTGTCTATTACGAGATCACCTACACCTGTGACGGTGTGGATATGACGGAAAACGGTGTGGCCTATGTCTGGCTGCGGGATGATACCACAGATGAAAACGGCAACTGCGGCTGTGGCTGCTCTAACCCCAACTGTGGCTGTCAGAACAAGCACTGCAACGGAAATTGCTGCACCGACAAGGGCTGCGGTGAAAACCACAAGTATATTCTGCTGGACAGCACCAAGGCCGGCTGCACCACCCTCGGCTATGACCGCTACCTCTGTACGGAGTGCGGCAAAATCGAAAAGCGCGACTATGTGGACTCTCTGGGCCACGCATGGCAGGGCATCGTCATCCGTGACGCCACCTGCGAAACCGATGGCAAGCTGCTGGAGCTTTGCTCCCGCTGCGGACAGATGAAGCAGACCGCCACGCCCAAGGGCGAACACAGCTATGAGGTCTATACCGTGGCCGCCACCTGTACCAGCCCCGGCTATACCGTCCGGGAATGCTCCGTTTGCGGTGACCGCCATATCGAGGACATCACTTCCGTTCTGCCCCATAACTACGAATCCCATGTGATTTCCGCCACCTGCGAGAACGGCGGTAAGACCATCCATCGCTGCGATGGCTGCGGCAGTTCCTTTGTCACAGACTATACGGACGCCCTGGGCCATAGCTGGGACAAGGGCACCCTTGTTACTAATGCCACCTGCACCGGCGAGGGGGTTATGGAATACCGTTGCATTCGCTGCGGTTACCACCGTCTGGATGCCGACCCCGCAGATGGCCACATCCCCGGCGCTTTTGCTACCTGCACGGAACCCCAGCTCTGCACCCGCTGCGGCGCTGTGCTGGAAAAGGCCCTGGGACACGATTACAAGTCCGAAGTGATGGCTCCCACCTGCACAGAGATGGGCTATACCACTAACACCTGTGCTCGCTGCGGCGATACCAACAAGAGCAACTACACCGAGCCTGCCGGTCATAAGCCCAGCGACTGGATCATCGACAAGGAGCCGACCACCGATTCCGAGGGCAGCAAGCACAAGGAATGTACCGTGTGTGGCGAAAAGCTGGAGACACAGCCCATCGAAAAGATCTACAATAGCGCCACCACAGATAGTAAGGGTGAGGCCATTGTAGGCGGCTACCTTGTGACCGTCACCGATACCGACACCAAGAATCCCGTAGCAAACGCCGCCGTGGCGCTCCACAAGGATAATTCGATCTCCATCCGCCTGCCGAATAGCCGCCTGCTGGACTACGCAGATCAGACCACCGTCACCGTGCAGCTGGTCAAGGACAAGAGCGCTGTACCGGGCATGAGCATTGCCGTTACAGACAAGAATGATAACTACTCCTCCGGTAAAACCGACGCCGCGGGCCAGATCACCGTTCCCACCGGCAGCGGCAAGACCAACGAGGACGGCAAGGTCACTGCTGGCTATGAGGATGCGGACGGCGACCGCTGGACGCTGACCATCAAGGTGGAGCACACCGATACCGGACGCCCCATCTCCAACGCGGAGGTCGCCATCGGCAAGACCGGCAATATTACGGTCAAACTGCCGGATGGCACGGATCTGGATAAAAACCACCGTGTGACGGTTACCGTCACCGACCACAAGAAAAATCCGCAGGAGGATAAAAACATCATTGTTAAGGGCGACCTGAGCCAAACGGCCAAGGGCAAGACGGATCAGGACGGCAAGCTGACCGTTCCGGAAATCAAGAAAAGAGAACGTCACGGCGCCTATATCCTGGGCTACACAGATGGGACCTTCGGCCCCAGCCGCAGCATGACCCGTGCGGAGGCCGCCGCTATCTTCGCCCGTCTGCTGGCGGAGAAGAACGGCGATACCATTTCCACCGCGGCCAATACCAGATTTACGGATATTCCCGTCCATGCCTGGTACTCCGGTTATGCCAAATACCTCAATAACAACGGTGTCACCTACGGTAAGAGCAAGACTATCTTTGCCCCCAACGATGCCATTACCCGTGCCGAGTTCACCACGCTGGCCGTCCGCTTCTTTGATGTGTACGGCGATGGCGACGCTGAGATCATGGAGCAGTATAAGGACTTCAACGATGTGAGCGACGGCTATTGGGCTGCCGCGTACATCAAGGCTGCCGCCAAGCATGGCTGGATCAACGGCTATGGCGACGGCTCCTTCCGCGCTGACGATAAGATCAACCGTGCGGAGGTTGTGACCATCGTCAACCGTCTGCTGGGCCGCGAAGCGGATGAGGCATACATTGCGGACAATCTCCGCAAGCTGAACACCTTCCCGGATGTCAGCCGCAAGCATTGGGCGTACTACGCAGTCATGGAGGCCGCCAACACCCATACCGCCATTCTTGGTGACAGCGAAAGCTGGAGCAAGTAAACACCCTGCCGCCCTCCTGATGCCGGGAGGGCGGCTTTCCTAACATCAAACATCATAATTAAAAAGGAGAACTGAACAATGCTGAAGATCACTGCCATTGGCAACCTGACCAACGATGTGGAACTGAAAATGAACGAGGCCACCGGCAAGCCCTATGCCATCCTGCGCATCGCCTCGGACCGCCGCTATAAGGATAAGGACGGCAACAAGCTCACCGATTTTATCTCCATCAAGGTGCGCGGTCCTCTGGCGGAGCGTTGCGCGGCGTTTGCGTGGAAGGGCTGCAAGCTGGCAGCCACCGGCGATTTCGAGACCATCACCTTTGCGGACGATCCCCAGCGCCAGCCCGGTTTCCTCATCAAAGCCAGCGATGTGGAATTCCTGTCTCCCCGCAAGGCGGAGGACGCGGCACAGGCGGTGGAGGATATGTCCGCCAGTGAGGACGCCGCCTGATGAAAAACACCGGGATCACATACACCAGCGCAGAGCGCAGTCCTGTGATCCTGCCGGAGATGGCCGAGCTGCTCCCGCCTTTGAGCGCGGAGCAGTCCGCCGCTCTGGAAGAGGATCTGCTGCGAAACGGCTGTTACTCCCCCATCATCGTCAATGAGGACATGGTGATCATCGACGGGCACAACCGTCAGGCGCTGTGCGAAAAGCATGGCCTGCCCTATACGATGGCGGTATTTTCCTTTGAGGATCTGCTGGAAGCCAAGCAGTGGGCGCTGGACACGCAGAAAAATCGCAGAAATCTGGAAAAGTGGGAGCTGGGCAAGATCGCGCTGAAGCTGAAGCCGGAGATCGAGGCGAAAGCCAGGGCAAATATGGTAGCCGGTGGGCAGAATTATCGTCCGAAGGAAGGTTTGACAACATTGTCAAACCTTCCTTCAGTAGAAACTGCTGTCAATACCCGTAAAGAACTGGCGGATGCTGTTGGTATCGGTGAGGTCACCATGGGCAAGGTCATGCAGATCGATGAGAATGCCCCGGAGGTCATCAAGGAGGCGCTGGACAAAAAGGAACTGTCCATCAACAAGGGTTATGACCTGACCCGGCAGCTTCAGGAGGTACCGGAGGATCAGCGGGAACAGGCTGCCGTGGAGCTGCTGGAATATGAAAAGGCGAAGAAGGATCTCAAACAGCAAAATGCGGAGATCGACCGCAGGGGCAAAGTTGCAAACACTTTCTGCAAGGCATACGAAAAGGCTTCTCTTCTGACTGCCGCCGAGGAAGATGTCCGCTGTTGGACAGAAGGGACCCGCATGACGCCGGAGGAACTTCAGGACACCGTAAAGGAATCTCGTGAGATCGCCCAGGTGTTCGCCGCCATTGCCGATATCATCGAGCAGAAGATCCTGCCTGCAGACTGGCGAAACACCGGCCCCGCGGAGGATATTCCCTGTGAGGTGGCGTCATGAGCGAGATGCTTTCTGTTCGCCAGTGGCAGGACCTGTTCCGCAGTGGGGCGTTTCAGGATAGATCCCGTGAGACGCAGATCCGCGCCGGGTGGTATGACTGGTTTTGCAGCGATACGGCTCTTGCCGGCAGACTGCAGAGGATCGGCAGGGTGGTCATGGGGATCACGGAGCCTGCCATTCTGGACAATTACTATGTCTGGTTCAAAAACAACTGCCCTCTGGACGGCCCCCTCTATGATGACGTGCGCTTTGAGCCGTTGGAGGGAGACCGCTGCGGACGGTACTTTGTGGTGTCTCAGGATTGCCCTTATGAAAAGCAGAAATGGACGCTGTATACGGAGCGGAGCGGCTTTGAGACCCCGGAGTTCAGTTGCGATAAGGTCCGCGAGATGGAAAAATACCTGAACAGTCAGGGCAAAAATCTCGCACAGACTATGCAGCTGTCCGCTGTCGTGAAAAAACCGAAAAAGGAGGAACCGACGCGATGAAAGAGAAGAAAAGTCCTTCGCCGCCCAGCCTCCCTCCTGATGCCCAAAGGGAAATCCTGAACAGGCTGTCCGCGGAGACCCGAATCAGTTCTCAGGAGATCGCCGCCATTTTGAAGCGGCACGGCGTCTGCGGCGATATGGACGCCTTGCAGGATGCCTATCGGAAGCGGCTGGGCCAGCGCCTTATGTCCACCATTCGGGATGAGACCGGCAAGCGTGAGGTGCTGGCAGCCAGCGGCGGCGAGTATGTCATCGTGGATTGCTGCAACGATCCGCAGAAGCTGAAGGCTATTCGACACCGCATCCAGGCGCAGATGAACGGACTGGATGTGTCTGCCGGAAAGGTGCGCAAGCGTGTTCGTTTTCTGGAACGCTTCGCTTCTTGGGTGAGAAAGGAGACCTCGGATGGCGCGGCGTGAATTGTCAGCGGCGGATATCTACCATAAATTCGCGGCGCAGCTGGACAAGGATGGCTTTCGGTTGTACCACGCCGCACAGCGGAGCACCGGCTTCCAGCCCTATGACGCCTTCCCTTATGAAGATAACCGGGGCGCGTTTGAGGCAGCGGACGGACATACCCTTCTGCGCTATCTGGAAGCAGCTCATTTCGATGCAGTCACATGGGAGATCGTCCCCGGCACCACCTATGAACGGGCTATCCTCGGCAAAGTGGACACCACTACACCGGAATACCGCGCGTTTCGTGAAGCGATCTGCAAGGACGCACTGGGGCGCATGGGGTTGGGGCATCTCCTGAAAACAAAGGAAAAAGAAGCGAAAGAGGTAGGATATGAACGATAACATCACCGAGATCAACAAAGATTCCTTCTGGAAGTTGATCCAGAGTGCAAAGGAGACCTGCGGACAGGATATGGACGCTATGATGGACTTCCTGAAAGACCGGCTGGTATCCATGGGGCCGGAGCAGGCACAGAACTTTCACGACATCCTCCACGCCTATGAGGATCTTGCGGACAAGTTTGGACTGTGGGACGCCGCCGGGGTCATGAAGGAATATGGCTGCAGCGATGACGGCTTTATCGACTTTCGCGCCTGGCTCATTGCCCAGGGAAGGGATACCTATCTGTCCGCGCTGGCAGACCCGGATTCTCTTGCGGAGGTCATCCCCTACGGGGACTGCTGCTTTGAGACGCTCAGTTATGTGGGAGATTATGCCTATGAGCAGCTCACAGGCAAAAGCGCCTATGACCAGACGGATTGGGCAAGGTATGAAACGTTGCTGGCAGATCTGGAACAGGATATCGTCTACAAAGGCGGTATTGAATTTCCCAGAGAGGGACCGGAGCTGAAACAGTACCTGCCACGGCTCTGCGCGGCGCATCCGGGCTGGGATGGCAAAACGCGCTGGAATGTGCAGCAAAAGGAAATGCGGGAGCTCATCCGTGCCGGAAAGGCGTATGACCAGCGGCAAACGCCCAAAAAGAAACACCGCAGTCATGGAGGTGAGGCCAGATGAGCGAATCCATCATCATCGGTGTGGATCATGGCTACGCTGCCATGAAAACTGCGCATTTTTCCTTTCCAACCGGGTTGGTGGCCCATGAGCATGAACCGTACACGCTGAGCAATGTGTTGGAATACGGCGGTAAATATTATGTGGTGGGCAGCGGACGCCAGCCGCTCCAAAAGGACAAGACCCAAACGGAGGATTACTACCTTCTCACGCTGGCCGCCGTCGCAAAGGAAATGGCGTACCGCAATGCCGGAACGGCAGCGGACATCCATCTGGCAGCCGGACTGCCGCTCACCAGCTTTGGCAGGGATAAGAAAGCGTTCCGGGACTACCTGTGCCGGGGCGGCAAACCGGTGTCTTTCCGCTATGAAGGACAGGACTATGTCATCACGATCTCCAAAGTGTCGCTGTATCCGCAGGGCTATGCCGCAGGGCTGACGCAGGGTAGCCTGCTGGATGAGCCATCCGTCATCGTTGCGGATATCGGCGGCTGGACGGTGGATCTCATGCGGCTGGACAACCGCATCCCCAACGCCGCCACCTGCCGCAGTCTGGAACTTGGGATGATCCGCTGCCTGGATGAGATCAGCGAGCAGATCCGCCGCAGCCTTGGCCTGTCTATGACGGCAGCGCAGATTGAAAGCGTTCTGCGCGGCGATGCCAGCCATGTGAACGAGGACGCGAAAAAAATCATTTATCAGGAAGCGGAACGCTACACCAAACGCCTGCTCTCTGCCATCGCGGAGAGCGGCTTGGACGTCCGAGCCATGCCTGCTGTTTTTCTGGGCGGCGGTGCGACGCTGCTGAAGCATCATGCTTCCGCCGCGGACGGACTATGCCGACCCATCATACTGGATGACGTTTGCTTAAATGCCAAGGGATATGAGCGTCTGACAGAGCGAATGTCGAAAAAGCATGAGCAGTGACAAGAAGCGGCTGAACCTGTCCTTCTCCATGCGCTCACCTATCCAGCGGCAGGCGTGGCGCACGCTGATGGATATTCCGGCAGGTGAACGCACCGGCGCCGTTTGCCGGATGATCTGTGAACACAAAAATCAGCGGGAACTGCTGGAGGCTGTGCGTCAGGCAATCCGTCAGGAATTGCAGGGCAGCCAGATCCAAATCACACAAGCAGCGCCGCAGACCGAGAGCATCGACGAGGATGTTCTCGGCTTTCTTGCGTCGCTGCAGGAAGGAGATGATACAGACTGATCCGATACTTTGATATGTTTGCCGGCATTGGCGGTTTCCGCTCCGGGCTGACCCGTGCGGGCGGTTTCCAGTGTGTTGGACACTGTGAGATCGACAAATACGCCAATGCCAGCTACCAAGCGATCTACGAACCGGGAAAGGAGGAACGATACTATCCGGACGCAACCCAAATTGACCCCGCAGACCTGCCGGACTTCGACCTGCTCTGTGGAGGATTCCCCTGCCAGGCATTTTCTCAGGCTGGCCGCAGACGGGGCTTTGCCGACGCCAGAGGCACTCTCTTCTTTGAGATCGCCCGATTGGCTCAAGCAAAGCGACCTGCGTATCTGCTGCTTGAAAATGTTCCCGGCCTTTTATCGCATGACAAAGGGAAAACCTTTTCGGTCATCCTCTCCGCACTGGATGACCTGGGGTACCATGTCGAATGGACTGTGCTTAACAGCAAATGTTTTGGAGTCCCGCAATCAAGACGAAGGCTGTTCCTTATCGGATATCTTGATCCCCGATGCGCCGGGAAAATATTACCTGTCTTCGGCGCAGGTGGAAAAGCTCTTGTACAAGTCCTCGGAGGGCCGCAAGGCTCCCGGATCTATGACGCGGACGGAGTAGCCTGCACCCAGACTGCCGGCGCTGGTGGCATGGGCGGGAAGACCGGATTATACCTGGTGGGCTTTAACCGGAAAGATGGGATCGTCGGAAAGCGGGATACAGCAATTCCGCTGAACGCCAGCGATTTCAGAGGAATCAACCGGAACCAAACACAAAACGCTGTGCTGGTAGACCTTTGCAGCGGGCATCCAAAGCAAACGGACGCTGCCCGCTGTCTCACCGCCCGGTATGGACAGACCACACTGTCCAACCGTAAAGGCGAGCGCTCCGGTGTCCTGCTCATCAAGGAGGCGACCAAGAAGGGGTACAAGGAGGCTCAACCCGGCGATACGGTGGATTTGGGCTACGCAGGCAGCAACACCCGCCGCGGGCGCGTTGGGTGTGATATTGCCCATACGCTGGAAACCAGCTGTATTCAGGGAATTGTAGAAAACGGTGGACGCATCCGCCGTCTCATGCCCCGCGAGTGCCTGCGGCTCCAGGGCTTTGAGGAATGGCAAATTGACCGCATCCTCGCCATCCAGTCCGACGCTCAGGCCTATAAGCAGGCGGGCAACAGTGTCACCGTCAATGTAATTGAGGCGATTGCCAAGCGTATCCAGGCAGTGGACGAGGAATTGAAAACAGGTGCCGCAGCATGATCGGAATGAAGGATCAGTGCTTTGGCGTTGAGGTCGAGATGACGGGACTCACTCGCGGGCAGGCTGCGCAGGCGCTGGCCAATTATTTTGGCACAGAACCTTACTATGTGGGGGGCGGATACGATAAATGGAGCGTGAAAGACCCGGATGGCAAGGTGTGGAGCATTATGAGCGATTCCAGCATTGTTACGGAAATGAAAACTGAAAGCGGGTATATGCATACCAGCAACATCGAATACCGGGTCGAGATGGTAACGCCCAAACTCACTTACGCGGAGTTACCCAAGCTTCAGGAGTGTGTCCGTCAGGTGCGCCATGCCGGGGCCAAAGTCAACAGCTCCTGCGGTATCCATGTTCATGTGGACGCCGCCAACCACAACCGCCAGAGTCTGAAAAACCTTCTGAGCATTATGTACTCCAAGGAGGATATCCTGTTCAAAGCACTGCAGGTAAATTCAAGCCGTGTCAGCCAATACTGCCAGAAGGTGCGGGAGCCAATGCTAAAGGAAGCACGCAAGCTCTCCTCTGACGAAACAAAAAATCTCACGGCGCTGGAAAGCATCTGGTATGAAGGGAATATCTCTGACCGAGAACACTATAACTGGACCCGCTATTATGCCCTGAATCTGCACTCTGTGTTTTATAGAGGAACCGTTGAGTGGCGCTGTTTCAACTCTACGCTTCATGCCGGAAAGGTCGCGGCCTATGTGAATTTATGCCTTGCCATGTCTGCTCAAGCCATTAACCAGCGCAGCACCGTCATGCGCAAGACGCAAAGTGACAACGAACTGTTCACCTTTCGGGTGTGGTTGGTACGCCTTGGGTTGAATGGACCGGAGTTCAAGCACACGCGGGATCATCTTCTGGCCAACTTGGACGGGGATCGGGCATGGCGCTATGACAAGGATACTTATGAAGCCAATAAAAAGAAGAAAAAATCCAGAGAAATGGAGAGGTGAAGCCATTGAAGATACAGATCGAAGAAACCGTCTATGAGGGAACGGCCACGGAGATCATGGGCCGCCTGCGGGACCATACCTTTGATCCCACAGAGTTCCCGGACATCGAGAGCTACATCTGGTTTTTACAGAGCAATGTCATCCGCACCACAGGAATGGACTGCCCACTGCCGGATGGAGATACGGAAACGCAGGCGCAGGCCATGTTCCGCCATCTGGACAGGATCGGCGGACTCAGACTGCTGGGGGACTAAGATGGAAGAAACTCTGTATTTCGCCTACGGCAGCAATATCAATTTAGAACAGATGGAGCATCGTTGTCCAGACGCCCAGCTCGTTGGGCCGGTGACGCTGCAGAACTATGAGTTGCAGTTCCGCGGCAGCGGCTTTGCCACTGTCTCTCCCAAGAAAGGCAGCGTCGTCCACGGTCTGCTATGGAAGCTCACACCGAAGTCTGAACAGGCGCTGGACCGCTACGAAGGCTATCCCCGCCACTACATCAAGGAAGCGGTAATGGCACAAACCGCGGATGGCTCAAAAATCCCCGTCATGGCTTATATCATGGCGGAACCGCTGTGCTGCCAGCCCGCACTGCCTTCTCCGTATTATTACCGTGCGATCCAGCAAGGCTTCGAGGCCAACGGCTTGCCAGTGAAATCGCTGGAGGAAGCGTGGAACAGGACCATCGACGAGATCTGGTTAGGAAAAGTGGAGAGGCTGAAGAATGGGAAAAATCTACAAACCAGAAAACCGGAGAGGTAACTTCGTAAGATGGGCATAAAATCGTCGGGCGATGCAACGTTTGAGTCGCCCAAATCACACAAAGTTCATACCTCGATTACCCGGACCTCCTTCTCCAGCGTATGGGCATAGCGCATGGTGTAAAGCGTTCCACCACGATCTCGCCCATCATAAACGGCAATCACACGCTGAGACTCCGCGGCCATATACCGGTTTCTCTGCATAAAGCATGAAGGGGTATATTCTTGGCATACGACCGTGACCTCATCGCAGATTCGCAGCAAATCGTGAAATTGCTTGCTTTGTTGTTCCGTATGTTCGCCGAAGGACATCGGGCGCAGGCTTGTTTGTTATTAGCCATATTCTTTGCCATT
>ENA-UESC01002089-UESC01002089.1-human-gut-metagenome-genome-assembly--contig:-NODE-2089-length-13217-cov-4.364003_pt1 | contig 13217 bp, 7 predicted proteins | sample MGYA00242998_ERZ507999 | MGnify/ENA primary metagenome ERZ507999 (study PRJEB26167, sample SAMN06115465) | human gut metagenome | host: Homo sapiens | place: China:Hubei | collected 2016-04-27 | study... | reverse complement strand
TGACCCTGTCTCCAATGAGCCAAACTACTTTGTTTTTGAATGGTGACGATATCAAATCTCCTCAATACACATTGCGTGCAAGCATCAAAAATGCGTTCAATACAGAGAAAAAGCCACTAGAGTATGCTTTCCGCCTTCGTGGTATGGATTATATGGTAGGAACAGAATCTCAAAACATGTATAACATCATCCCTGCCCCACGCTCTCTCGAAGAGAAGCAAGGCAAATTCATCTTTAATAAAGAAACCCGCATTATACTAAAAGATAAAAATGCCGAAGCGCCTTTACGATTCCTGACGGACAGATTAACACGGATAGCACAATTGCCTCTAAAAATACAGAATAGCACTAAAAACATTTCCGGTAACTATTTGATTTTCAGCCGTGCCAACGATCCTACATTAGGAAATGAAGGTTATAAAATCAATATTTCTCCCGAACAAATACAGGTACTGGCAGACAAAGAAGCCGGATTCTTCTATGCCATACAGTCTTTATTGCAACTGCTTCCACCGGAAATCTACTCCAACACAACAGCATACACAAACGAATGGAGTATCCCTGCAGCGAACATTACGGATATACCACAATTTGAATACCGGGGATTACACTTAGACGTAGGCCGACATTTATATCCTGTTTCTTTTATCAAAAAATACATTGACTTAATGTCTATGCAAAAAATGAATCGTTTTCATTGGCATCTGACAGAAGATCAAGGATGGAGGATAGAAATCAAAAAGCATCCGAAGCTGACCGAAATCGGTTCCATGCGCAAAGAAACAATCATCAACCGATATTCTGCCGCAATTCCAGGAATATACGACGGTACACCTTATGGAGGATTTTACACACAAGAAGAAATCAAAGAGATAGTGGCGTATGCCAAAGAACGTTATATTACCATCATCCCCGAAGTTGATCTCCCGGGACACATGCTCGCCGCACTGGCTACTTATCCCGAATTAGGATGCACGGGAGGACCTTATGAGGTAGGTACAAGATGGGGAATCTACGACGATGTACTTTGTGCCGGTAATGAAAACATCTATCCTTTCATTGAAGATGTGCTATCCGAAGTTTTTGAAATTTTTCCTTCGAAATATATACATATAGGAGGAGATGAATGTCCGAAAGACCGTTGGTCCGAATGCCCGGTTTGTCAACGAAATATAAAACGATTGGGATTGAAAGATGAGCATGAACTCCAAAGCTATTTTATAAAACGAATGGAGGAGTTTGTCAATGCACATGACCGGCAAATTATTGGCTGGGACGAAATTTTAGAAGGTGGCATCGCGCCTAATGCCGTTGTCATGTCTTGGAGGGGAGAAGCAGGAGGTATAAAAGCGGCAAAAATGAACCATTCTGTTATCATGACTCCTCGGGATTTTTGCTATCTCGATTATTATCAATCGGAAGACCGGGATAATGAGCCTTTGGCTATTTATGGTTACCTACCGTTAGATTCGGTTTATTCCTATAATCCTACCGAAAAATTAACATCGGAACAGGGCCGATATATTTTAGGCATTCAGGGAAATCTTTGGACGGAATACATTGCTACTCCCGAGCATGCTGAATATATGGCTTATCCGAGGGCCATAGCGTTGGCCGAAGTTGGGTGGAGTCGGCAAGAACAAAAAGATTTTACAGATTTTATCTACCGTTTGACTATTCAATCGAAGAGGCTTGATTCATTGAATGTTAATTATGCGAAACACTTTCTTTTTTCAGTAAAAAATAAAAATGATAAACTATGAAAACAAATGCTATTTTTAGTAAGAAACAGCTTTTTGGGGTCTGTTGTGCATTATTGTTGTCCCCTATGGCTGTATTTGGACAACTTATTGTTGGAAAAAGTTTGGGAGCCGATCATACGGCCGATGAACAAAAGGCTTTGGCCGTAACGAAGAATGGGGATATGTATATATCGATCAATGCCAATTCTTTTCAGATAATGAAAGATGACGGAACTTTCGATGAAATTAAAAATCCCTATCAAGAGTCTACTACCCGTGCTGGTATTTTGACGAAAATATCGGCTGATGGAAAACTCCTTTGGAGCAATATGGTGTGTGTGCAGGAGTCTGCCAATAATAGTCAGGTGACATCGGTTTGTGAAGTCGGTGATTATCTTTATGTAGTCGGAGGTGTCAGAACCAATGTAAAGGGGGAACACCCGGTATCCGTGTTTGGAATTCCATTGGTCTCACAGGGGGAAATGGATTATTATATCGCTAAACTGAATGCTGCTACCGGTGAGGCTGTGTGGGCAAAGACATTCGGTGGTGTGCGTAATTGGGAGATGTTCAATTCGGTGGTTGCCGATGAGGCCGGGAACTTGTATGCCGTGGCTACTTTTGGCAATGTATCGAGTGCACCTTTGGAAATGCCTCTCAAAGACGGTTCTTCTACCTCTTTGGCCGTTACAAACAATTGGGGCGAGGATTATCTGCTTGTGAAGTTCAATAAAGACGGTGAAATTTTATGGGCTACCAGTATCGGTTCTAAATTTCGTGAAAATGGAACTCCTGACGTAACCGTAGGAGAAGATGGGAATCCTGTCATTTGTGGTGTTTTCAATGCTGCGAATGGAAATCTAACGAATGAGTCGGAGGAAAAACGAGAGTTTTATATTGGAGAACAGAAATATCTGCTTTATCCCGAGCAGTCCAAAGAGTCGGCATTGGTAAAACTCAATTCGACCGATGGTTCTGTGATGTGGTCCCGTTATTTTACCGGTACTGGAAATCAAGAAGTGTTGAAGGTACAGGCCGTTTCGGGCTCGAATGCTGTGGCTGTAACGGGGAAAGCGAATAATCAGATAATCGTGGAAGGGTCTGCCGGATTGTCTACCGAAACCGTCACGCATGTATCGGGAGCAGATCATTTATTTGTTATCTCTTTTGACGTCGATGGAAAGCTCCTGTGGAGCAAATCGGCTTCGGGAGATACATCGAGCGAAGGTAAAGAGATTTCGAGTGATGATTTGGGAAATATTTATGTGAGCGGATATTTCAACGGTTCGTTAAATTGGGGTGACAATATCGTCCTTCAAAAGACCGGGTCGAATGAAAAAGAGGGCTTCTTCGCTAAATTAAATGGTTCCGGTAAATGTCTGTATGCCGAAACGGTCAAAGGAACAGGTGCGGAGAGTATCAATCTTATAGCGGTAAACGGAGATAAGCTGGCTATTGCCGGGGATAGAACGACAGATGTCACGTTGCCTTATGGCGACTCTGAAACTGGTGTCGCTCGATATACTGTCGAAGATCGTAATTATAAATGGTTTGCGGCATCCTATACGATGAAACCTTCTGTTTCGGGAATCTCGACGTTGAACGGAAAGAGATTCGTTCCTTTCTCGTATCAAATTGTTCCGGCTTTCTTCGAAATGCCGGCAGTGTTTGAATACTCTTTGGCTGGCAATTTACCCTCTGGCTGGATATTGGATCCTGCTACGGGTATTATTTCGGGAAAAGCTACCGAAGAGGCGAGCGGTTCATTCAGTGTGATGATTTCTAATGCCACAGACGGTGAAAGTGTAGAGAAAACCTATACCTATTCTATTGTACCTAAACCCTGCGATATCTTGTCTATACAACCCGAGAGTCTACCTTCACGGGCTGTGACCGGAGCTTTCTATCAACAATTCACGTTGGAAAATGGAGAGGGAAAAATTGTTTGGACTGCCGAAAATTTGCCCAAAGGTCTGTCTTTGGATCCTGATAAAGGATTATTGAACGGTATTTTACAACAAACAGGGGAACTTTCGTTCACGATTAAAGCGAGAGAAGAGAGTGGTTGTGAGACTTCCCGAAGCTATACGATTAATGCCGAAGAATTTAATTATTCTTTGGCTCCGAATCTGAAATGGATTAATCAAATTTATGGAAGTGAAGCGTTTGACCATGCCAAAGTGAATTCTATCGATAAAGATGGAAATGTTTGGGTAGCAGCAAGTTATTTTTCGGCAACTTTCTCCGATGAAGTTTCATTCCCGAACATTGGGAATACCGATGCATTGGTCGCTAAATATAATGGAATCGATGGTAGTTTCATGTGGGCTCGTACGATCGGGGGCTCTCCTGTATCCGGTAGAAATGAGCAAGGACAGGCGATTGTAACAGATGTAATGACAGGCGATGGAGTATTTACCGGAATAATTACGCCCGATGCTCGTATAGGAACCCTGAATGAAACAGATAGCTTTCCTACAAATGGGGGACGGGATATAGGAGTTATTCGTTTTGATAAAGATGGTAACAAAATTTGGCATAAAGTATTTGGCTCGGCCAAAGATTGGGAAGCCGGAATCAATGCGACTTTTGATAAGAAAGGAAATATTTACGTGATCGGTTATACCAACGATGGAGATATAGTGATACCTATGGCCGATGGCTCTTCCGAAACATTAGCGGGAACCTCGGTAGATGTGGTGATTATTAAACTGAATGGAGATGGAGAAGGCCTTTGGGCGAAGCGTTTAGGTACGGTAAATAAAGGTGAGGAAATATATGGCCTTGTGACCGATGACGCTTGCAATGTATATGTATCGGGTATGGTGAATAACGGTACAGTACCTTTTGGTAATGGTAAGGTGGTGACAGCTACCGGAATTACTTCGTTTATTGCCAAGTATGACGAGGCCGGAGTTTGCCAATGGGTAACTTCGTTGGGAAGCAATGGTTCGATTCTCAATGGACGGGGAACATCTCTTGTTCGAGATAAAAATGGAAATTTGTATTTTGCTGCAATTTGTAAAGGGTCTTCTTCCATATCGGGAACAACGGAAACGATTGAGGCCGATGCTTCGAAGACCGATGGATCAATTATTAAATTTAATTCCGATGGACAATATGTATGGCATCGCATGTTTGCATCGGTTGCCGATGACGGAGTGACCTCTCTTGCGGTTGATGAAAGTAATAATGTCTATGCTGTGGGATATTATGAGGCAGAGTTGCCTGTATATGAGAGTATAAAATTACAGCGCAATGGAAATAATCGAACGGCCTTTGTCGCCAAATATTCCGATGAAGGAGAGTATTTATATGCTTTCTCGACAGGTGCTATTATTACCGATGCCGTGAAACCGACCGGTTTGGCCATTTCGATAGATAAGACTACGAACGACATTATATTGACCGGGCCTACTTACGGAACGATATATCCCTATGGTGTTAGCGGTAGTTCCAATGCTTTTGGCGGCGGACGTTTTATGTTGGCGCGTTATAGCCAAGATGCTGCTTTGTTCGGCATTTTTCCTCAGGGAATAAAAGGGGAGACCTATTCGGCTCAATTAAATATTTCTGGTTTCCAAAAGCCCTTACAAGTTGCTTATAGTCTTAAAGTTGGAGATAACCTCCCCGATGGATTGTCTTTGGATACGAATACGGGAGAGATTAGTGGGGTATTGAATGAAGCTGGAATATTTAAATTTACAGTCTTGGCTACCGACGGTTTTGTCAATGCTAGTAAAGAATTCAGCATTTCTGTTACCGGAGCGGATTGTCAGATGACAGTAGAGGCGATTATTTCGGAAGATGCAGAAAATGGAAAACCTTTTTCTGCGAGAATATATGCCGATAATGCTACCGGAGTAGTAACATGGTCTATTGAAGAAGGTAGCTCTCTCCCTTATGGCTTGTCTATAAGCTCATTGGAAGATGGTGTCGGATTAATTAGTGGAACTCCTAATGCTCCGGCGAAGGAATATTCGTTTACGATTGTCGCCGAGGACGAAGCGGGCTGTCGTGTCACTCAATTGGTATATCTCAATGTTATAGGCGAAAGCGGGATAGAAACCCTTGTGTCCGAAGGCTTTGTCGTATATCCCAATCCGGTAACCGATGGAATGCTTAAAGTTTCTTTGAAAGACCTTGTTTCGGGAAATTATGTGATAGAAATTGCAGACCTATCAGGAAAACAAGTCTATAAAGAGGAAGTTAGGGTAGAAGAAAACATGGTAAAAAGTATTTCTGTAAATAATATGCCTTCTCAATGGTATGTAGTTACCGTTCGGGGAATGGGTGTATCCTATTCGCAGAGATTTATGGTTCAATAAAGTTTCTATGGGGCTATCCAACCAATTTGGATAGCCCCATAGTTTTGAAACAAAAGAGGAGAAATTAGCATGAAGAAGCTTATCTATTTCGTATGTCTGGCTTTTGCCGGTATTTTCTTGTTGGGTTGTGAAAAAAACGATATGCCCGAACCTGAAAAACCAAGAGAGGAAGAACCTGCCGATTCCACGGATATCGTCGATCCCGAAGAGCCCGATACTATTGTAGAGCAGAAGGACGATCCTGAAAATGGAATTATCTTGGATATGCCGGGTATTACCCTTAAAGGTTGGGTGCATTGCAATCGGGTAGGAATGCCGGGGGTTGTAGTGACCGATGGAACTAACGTCACTGTTACCGATGAGAAAGGTATATATAGAATGAAACGAAATACGGCAGCTTCTCATGTGTATATATCTTCACCGAGCGGTTATACCGTATGCGTGAAAAATAGCGTACCCCAGTTTTATGCCGAAATCAATCAGCGGACAGATATTGTCCATAAAGATTTTGAGCTTGTTCGTCTTGAAACAGATGATACGAAACATACATTTATTGCAATCGGTGATCCACAGTTATATCGTGATTTTGAGTTGAGTTATTTGAAAGAAGCTGTAAATGACCTTGACAGTTGGGTTGCGCAGAGCCGTAAAGGAGAATGTGTACATTATATTGTGTTGGGAGATTTGGTGTTTGACAAACCAGAGTATCATGAATCGAGTAAAGAGATTTTTTCGATGTTGAATGCTCCTGTGTATAATGTTATCGGCAATCATGATCATGTGTTCGACAAAAGTGAACCTGCTATGAAGTCCAATGATTTGAAAGCCGATACGGTGTATAAACGACATTACGGGCCTACTTATTATTCATATAATCGGGGTAAGGTCCATTACGTAGTCCTTGATGATGTGGAATATTGGGGCGGATCGGGGCCTAAGTATGTCGATGCCGTTTCCGATGAACAAATTGCTTGGTTGCAAAAAGATTTGATGTATGTCGATAAAGATAAGGCGATTGTCCTTTGTTTACATGCACCTACTAAGCGCAGAACCGAGACTCGGTCTTTCGGCAACAGAGAACAGTTGTATGCTCTTCTCCGTGGATATGCCGATGTTCAGATTCTTAGCGGTCATACGCATTGGAACTCTGTTGTGACAGATGATGGTAGTGGTATGACAGAACACATTGTAGCGGCAATGTGCGGTAATTGGTGGCAACCCGAACTGATTTGTAGTGAGGGTACACCTATCGGGTATAAAATATTTGATGTGGACGGAACCTCATTTAAATGGAAGTATAAATGTGTGGGACAACCCGAACAATACCAGATGAGAGTATATCCTTTGGGAGAAAGAATCAACATATTACGCCCGAAAAATGTCGTTCTGAATGTTTGGGATTGGGATCCTTCGTGGAAAGTCGAATATTCCGAAGATAACGGACAAAACTATCGTTCGATGTTCCGTAGTCTGAATATGTATGATATTACTGCATACAATGCTTTCGGGGCGAAGGGAGATAATACTTTCCCTGTCGGGCGTACTTGGATACAAGCCTCTGAATCTGATCATATGTTCTATTGTAGGCCTTCTATTCCGTATAATCAACTTAAAATAAGGGTGACTTCCCGGTTTGGGGATATGTTTTCGACGACCGTAAATATTCAAAATCTTTGATTAAAATAAAGTATTAGTTATGAATCTGATTCTAAGAATTATTATAACAGGAGCATTGTTGCTTTTGTTTGCTTGTAAGTCTGTTTATAAAGCCGACCCGTTTCCCGAACCGGAAAGAGAATCGGGACAAACCGATGTCCTTGCATTAAGAGCCGAACCTTTGGATACGGTACGGGTGGCTTTTATAGGGGTAGGTGCTTGGGGCATGGCAGCCGTGAAACGTTTTATGAATATAGAAGGTGTGAGGGTAGTTGCGTTGTGCGATGTAGATTCTTTCAAGGTTGCCAAAGCCCAGAGGATTCTGGCTGCGAAGGGACGAGGACCGGCCGTGGAATATTGTGGCCCCGATAGTTGGAAAAAGGTTTGTGAACGAAGCGATGTAGATTTGATTTATAATTGTACCCATTGGCAGTTGCATACTCCTATTGCGGTCTATGCTATGGAGCAGGGGAAACATGTCGCGGTGGAAGTTCCGGCAGCCCTTACGGTTGACGAGTGTTGGCAATTGGTGAATACTGCCGAAAAAACTCGGAAACATTGTATGATGCTGGAAAACTGTTGCTATGATTTTTTTGAGTTGGCTACTTTGAATATGGCTCAGCAGGGCGTTTTCGGAGAAGTTGTTCATGGAGAAGGGGCTTATATTCACGATTTAAGAGAATATAATTTTGACACTGCATCGGTATCGGGATATTGGGATATGTGGAGATTGAAATATAATACGGATCATACGGGGAATCCATATCCGACGCATGGCTTAGGCCCAATTTGTCAAATAATGAACATTCATCGGGGAGATAAAATGAATTATTTGGTGTCGATGTCGAGTGACCAGTTCGGATTGACGGAATATTCTCGGAGTCGTTTGGGGGAAGAACATGCGTTCGCTTCTAAAAAATATGATTTAGGAGATATGAACACTACTCTTATTAAGACTGAAAAAGGGAAAACGATTTTGATTCAACACGATGTGACAAGTCCTCGACCTTATGACCGGCATCATGTAATCGGCGGAACAAAGGGTTTTGCACAGAAATATCCGGTGGAAGGGATTGCCTTAGAACCGAATGCACATTGTTTCTTACCGGAAGAGAAATTGGATTCTCTCTTGAAGGCTTATGAACATCAGTTTGTGAAAGAAATTGGAAATTTAGCTCGAAAAGTAGGTGGGCATGGAGGTATGGACTTTATTATGGACTATCGCTTGATTTATTGTTTAAGGAATGGATTGCCTTTGGATCAAGATGTTTATGATGCTGCCGAATGGTCTTGCTTGGTCGAATTGACTGAATATTCAGTAAGAAATGGATCTGTTTCTGTACGTATTCCCGATTTCACACGAGGAGCATGGGAGAAATTAAAAAGTTTGGAGTTTGCAAAATAGTTATAAATTTGCAAAATTGAAATATTTAACAAGATTAAGAATGGGAACGAAATTTTCGACACGCGTATGGGTAAGTGTAGTCGGCATAGCATCGATTTTTTTTGGAAGTAAAGGATATGCGGATACTGTGATTTCGGTAGCCGACTTTGGGTTGAAACCCGATACGAGGGAGAATGCCGTAGCATATGTTCAAAAAGCGATAGAGGCTTGTAGGGGAAAAGAGCCGGTAACCCTTGTCTTTCCCGAAGGACGTTATGATTTTTGGCCTCAATATGCTCATGAGAAAAATTATTATGAGACCAATACCTACGATGTTTTTCCGAAGCGATTGGCAATGCTTTTCGAGGGGCTTCACAATATCACTGTCGACGGGAACGGCTCGCAGTTCGTCATGCACGATCGAATACAACCGATAACCGTTGAGAATTGCGATGGCGTTACCTTGAAAAATTTCTCTATCGATTGGGATATACCGCTTACGGCTCAGGCTCGTGTGACAAAGGTGGGTAGCGATTTTTTCGAGATCGAAATCAATGTCCTCGAATCTCCCTATATCATTGAAGACGGCAAGCTGGTATTCGTGGGTGAAGGCTGGAAAAGTGCATTAGGCAGTATGATAGAATTTGAGTCTGATACGCATTTCGTGGTTCCCGGTACGGGTGATTTGGTGCTGGGGAGGAATTGGAGAGACTATACAGCCGTTTCACCTCGGTATGGTATTGTGCGGTTGAGTCGGAAGGGAGGATTCGAACGATACCCGGCCGAGGGTAACTGGTTGGTGTTGAGGCATAGCACGAGAGACCATGCCGGAATTTTTATCTGTGGCAGCCACGATGTGCGGTTGTCCGATGTGCAGGTGTATCATACCGCCGGCTTGGGTATCTTGGCACAATATTCTTCTGATATTGCGTTCAAAAAAGTGAGTGTAGAGCCCAATGCGGCGAAGGGACGCATATTGAGCGGTCACGACGACGGTTTCCATTTGATGGGGTGTAAAGGTAAAATTACGGTCGACAGTTGTCGTTGGGCCGGTTTGATGGACGATCCCATAAACATACATGGAACCTGTGTCCGGGTGGTGAAAGTCCTTTCTTCCGATAAAGTTGTCTGCCGGTTTATGCACGACATGAGCAAAGGTATGGAGTGGGGATTTCCGGGAGATAAAGTCGGTATGATCGAAAACAACACCATGCGCACGGTTGCTACTGCAAATATACGCTCGTTCAAGGCGATAGACGAGTATGAGTTCGAATTGGAATTGACATCGGATTTGCCGGAAGAAATTAGGGTAGGCGCTGCATTGGAGAATCTCACGTGGACTCCCGATGTCGATATTCGCAACTCGTTTTTCGGTTCTTGCCGGGCGCGGGGATTACTGGTTTCCACACCGGGAAAAGTAGTGATTGAAAACAATGTGTTCGAGTCGAGCGGGTCGGCTATATTGATTGCGGGCGATGCGAATTATTGGTACGAATCGGGTGCGGTAAAAGATGTACTTATTAAAGGAAACGACTTCCGTTATCCCTGTATGTCTTCCATGTATCAGTTTTGTGAAGCCATCATATCTATCGAGCCGGAAATTCCCCAGCCCGATACGAAGTATCCGTTCCATAGCAATATCAGGATTGAGAACAATACGTTCAATCCGTTCGACTATCCTATTTTGTATGCAAAAAGCGTAGACGGTATTTCGTTTACAGGGAATGTGATTCAAAGGAATACAACCTATAAACCGTTCCACAAACGAAAGGCTGCCGTAACATTGGTAAAATGCCGTCGTGCGAAAATCAAGGATAATAAGATTATAGGCGATGTGCTGGGTGCTCCCGGTGGGAAGCTGTCTATTGTGAAAGAATAATGGATAAGACGTTGGGCGGAATGTTAATTCCGCCTTTCTTTTTTGAATAGGAATCTTGTTTTATCCCTTTCTCTCTGTTCCGAAGGTTTGGTTTTTAAAAATTTGTTTTTATATTTGTGATGTTGTAAAAAAGGGGCGAAGATATACGCTTTTATGTTGGAAAAGAGTTTGTATGATAAAACCTTAAAATTCAAATCTCATGAAATACCCGATCTCGATATTCTTGTTTATTTTCATGTTTTTTGTTTGTTTTGGTACCGGTTATCTTGTAGGATGCGGAATCCGAATATGCCGAAGCTGTTGGTTGTTGTTGGGCAGGTTTACTTTCTGCTTTGACAGGTTCCGCTGTCGGTTCCTTCTTGACAACAGGTTGCGGTTGGACTGCTTCCACCACAGTATCCTTGTGTGCAATTGTATCTGAAAGCTGTGCTTCCGGCTGCACAGGTTGAGTAACTTCCGGTATATCAACCACATTCTTATCAGACGAAGATGAGAACAAATCCGGATAATAAATAAACAGGATAGCTCCTCCGCACAGTAGTAAGACTATAATAATAGTTGCTATTAAATAAGGAATAGCTGATTTTTCCTTTTTATCACTGTCTTTATCAGTATAGGTGGCTTTCGGTTGTTCTATTTCCGGCTGTTCTTGGAGAGTGACAGGCTCCATATTTGCTTTATGAAGCTCTTGGGCTATAATTTGCTCTGCAGTAACTTCCGCTTTTTCTGTAATAACCGTTTTCTCTTCCTCCTCTTCTGTTGTTTCAGTCTCTGGTTTCTGCTCTTCTATAATTGTTTCTTCCGATTGTTCCTTAGCAGGTTCCTCTGTCACCGGACTGAAGTCAGGTTCCAAAACAGTTTCCGAAGATTCCTCTACAGGCTCTTCTCCTGGGGCTTCCTCAGATACAGATTCCGGTTTCGGTTCAATTTTCACTTCCGGCAATTCTTCAGCTTCTGGTTCTTCTGTTGCAATTAGTTCCGGTTCTGTTTCAGGTTGACCGGTTTCATTCGCGTCAGTTTCAGGAACTTCAGCCACAGCTACTGCTTCAGCAGTCGGCTGCTCTTCGATTACAGGTTCTTCCAGTTGTATTTCTTCCTGAATATCTCCACCGGCATTTTCATTTCCTGCTATTTCAGAGTCGATCATTTCAGTCTCTGTATCAGAAACCGCACCTTCCTCCTCATCGGATTCTTCCATAGGGGTATCTTCCAATACCGTACCTTCATTTAATACTACCGTTTCAAAATGTGCAAAAGGCTTATTTATTGTATCTCTCAGATTGGTGTCCGGAGTAAACGATACTTTGGTATGACCTTTTATCTGGAAACGTTCCCCTGTGTTGACATTAACGCTTTCCCGACTATCTACATCCACAAGTTTGAAAGTCCCCAATCCTTTGATTTTCACAGTCTTCTCATTCTCCAGGGCTTGTTCTATCAAGAGAAAAAACTCTTTGACGAATGCTTCGGCATCCTTCTTGGTCATGCTATGTTTAGCCGCCAATAAGTCGATAAGGTCTTGAATTGTCAGTCTTTCATTCATAATGGGAAATATATATTATTTAAACTTGTCTTTCAGTGTATTGCTGGGTCTGTACGTCAATACCAATTTAGGAGGAACCAGCATACGTTGCTTCGTGGACGGATTGATCGAAATGCGCTCCGCTTTTTTCTTCACTTCAAAAGAACCAAAGCCCTGTATTGCAATCGCATTCCCGTCTTCCAGTTCCTGTGTCATGTCAGACAATAAAGAACTTATCAGTTCAGAAGTGTCTTTGATAGTATACCCCAGTCTGTCTGCCAGTTCCGATGTAAATTCCTTATTATTCATACTTGTTTAATATCTTTGCATATAAATCAAAATCGTCCGCATCGGTTACTTCTACCTGATAGAATTGTCCGACTTCAAGTTCTTCTCTGGAAACACTGATCAATACTTCTGGGTCTACCTCCGGTGAATCAAATTCCGTACGTCCGATATAATAATCTCCCTCGATCCGGTCGATGATGACTTTCATCTGCTGACCAATTTTTGCAGCGCTCAATTCTGCTGAAATACCTTGCTGGATATCCATTAGCTCGTCCAGTCGGGCTTGTTTAACCTCCTGTGGTATAGAGTCTTCATATTGCTGGGCAGCATAAGTACCCTCTTCTTCAGCAATCCCCCCTTTTTATTGGTTTCCCGTTCACTTTGTCTGGCAATAACCGGAATTTGTGCCGCAATTTCC
>ENA-UESC01002085-UESC01002085.1-human-gut-metagenome-genome-assembly--contig:-NODE-2085-length-13230-cov-8.594085_pt1 | contig 13230 bp, 10 predicted proteins | sample MGYA00242998_ERZ507999 | MGnify/ENA primary metagenome ERZ507999 (study PRJEB26167, sample SAMN06115465) | human gut metagenome | host: Homo sapiens | place: China:Hubei | collected 2016-04-27... | reverse complement strand
GTATCTCAGTCCCAATGTGGCCGTTCAACCTCTCAGTCCGGCTACTGATCGTCGACTTGGTGGGCCGTTACCTCACCAACTATCTAATCAGACGCGAGGCCATCTTTCAGCAATAAATCTTTGGTATTCCGATCATGCGGTCAGAATACATTATGCGGTATTAGCAGTCGTTTCCAACTGTTGTCCCCCACTGAAAGGCAGGTTCCTCACGCGTTACTCACCCGTCCGCCACTAAGTCATCCCTTCAACTTGGCCGAAGCCTTGTATCGGGGAGCTTCGTTCGACTTGCATGTGTTAGGCACGCCGCCAGCGTTCGTCCTGAGCCAGGATCAAACTCTCAATAAAATGGTATTTTAAAGCCGAAGCTCTAAAATCAATTTCATTCTTCGTTCGCTCTTAGCTTAACTCAAGAATTTTCGTTGGCTATTCAAAGAATCTCATTTCTGACATTCACTGAACAACTCTTTTGGTTCTTTTTCAGAACCTTAATTGTCCAAGGTGTTTGTTCATGTTTCTCGTTGTTTAATTTACAAGGTGCACTTCGCAGTTTCGCGGGCTTTTATTGTATCACACCAAGTTTCATTTGTCAAGAACTTTTTTCAAATTCTTTTGAACTTTTTGTGATCCGCTCGTCGCTTCGCAGTCTTTCGTTCAGCAGCGAACTCATTTAGTTTAGCACATCTTCATCCGTTTGTCAAGAACTTTTTTCGATCTTTCCAATCTTTTTTCTTGGCTTCGTCCGATTTGCTGCGCTCCCTCAGAACGCTCGGCTATGATACCATCGAAACCATGGTTTGTCAACCCCTTTTTTCATTATTTTTCACTCTTTTTTATATTTACTATCACTTGTGTTAATATCGGCACCAGACCCCAAAATACAGCCGCTCCCACAGCCCAGACCCACATTGGAACCGCATATGCAAAGAAACTCCCCCCGAACGCCAGCAGACAAAACATGCCGCTTTCGTTTTCTCCAATCCGTTTTCCTCTGACTGCCGCCGCCATATTTCCTGCTGCGCACGCCAGCATTGTCAGCAGTGCAAACAGACCCAGCAGCTGCGCGACCGACAGCAACAGTTCAAACCGCTGCATGACCGACATCACAGAAAGACTTTTTGTCAGCGTGAGAAACGGCAGCGGCTCCTGCCGCGCCAGTTCCGGCGACAGGCAGGCCGCCGTCAGAAACGCCGGAACTGCCGGCAGAAGCGCAGACACCGCCGCAGTCCCAATCGAATTGCGCGGCATTTCCTCTTTTGCTGCGATAAATGCCAGACACGCGGGTGCCAGACACAGACAGAGTGCCAGTGCTGCATCTGCCGGCACCCCTTCCGGCCGGCACCAAGCTGCCTGCACATGACGCAGGGATGCCGCGGTAATGATCGCATACAATCCCGCAAGGCATAAAGCCAGCGCCCCGCAGACACGCCCGACGGCCAATCTCCCCTTTTGCCCAGCCAGCGCTGCCAGCAGCAGCGGAATCGCAGACAGGAACGGCCCCAGATCATCCTCAAACGCAATCTGGCTGGCCGCAGCTGTGCCGGAGGCTGCAAACAGCAGCCACAAAAGTTCTGCCGCTGCCGCAACCCGTCCGCCGCCTGTTCCGAATGCCTGGTCAAACGCCTCCCGCATACAAAGTCCAGAACGCCGCTGCATTACCTGCAGGCAGACTGTGAGCACGCAGGCAAGCACGCTCCCGCCCAGCACCCAGAGCCAGCCGCTGCCCGGCAGCGCCATCGCCGCCGGAACGCTTAGCGCGCACAGGCTCCATGCGCGCATCTGCCGCGGCGTCAGCTTATCCCGCAAGAATAATCCCTCCGTTTTCTCCCGGCAGCAGAACCGCCGGGCTGAGCGTTTCGCCGCGCAGGAGCGCGGCGTGCGCATCCGCCAGCGTCACGCTGCCGGGGTGCGCCTGCAAAAAATCCACGCAGCTTTCTGCGTCCAGCGCGTCCATCCGCGCCAGATACAGCTTTGCCGCCGGGCGGAACTGCCGCTGCTGCACCACTGCAGGCAGAAGCGCCTGTGCGCTTTGCAGGAGAATAATATGCTCTGCCGTGTCCAGGAAGAGCGTGCCCTCTGCACCTTCCCGCATGGCCGCAAGCGCATCCGGGAGGGTCGCGCCGGAGCCGGACGCGCCGTTGTCGCTTTCCACGGTGATCCGCCCGTCCTTCTGCGCGATCATAAGCACCTGCGCGGGCAGGAGTTTCGCCGCATCCGTCCCGGTGCGCGGCAGCATGCACAGACTGACCACCGAAGTCGCAGCCAGCAGCACGATACTGATTTTATTTGCGATTTTCATCCTGCCCGTCCCCCTGATTCTTCAGATCCTGTGGGCGCAGCGTCGCATCGCGCCATTTCTGCCGCGCCAGAAGCGGACGCAGCACGGCGCGTCTTGCCCGTGCGTCGGAAAACGGCGCGAGATAGGATACGTCCAGGCTTGTCAGCCCCGACAGGTGGATCAGCAGCGCAATGCCGCCCGCCGTCAGCGCGAACAGGCCTCCCGCTCCCGCTAAAATTGCCAGTGCGAAGCGCCAGATACGAACGGCGTCTGATAAATCCCGGCTCGGAAGCGTAAAGCCGCAGATCCCGGCAGAGGCTGTGACGATCAGCGCGGCAGGCGAAACGAGATGCGCATCGACCGCCGTTGTGCCAACGACGAGACCACCGATGATGGAGACTGCCGTGCCGATGGCCTGCGGCAGATGAAGTCCCGCCTCCTGCAGAAGTTCAAACGTGGCAAGCAGGCCAATCACCTCGAAGACCGTGTCGAACGGCACCTCGCGCTTGGATTCGATGATCGCCAGCAGCAGCTTCGTCGGAATCATCTCCTGATGATACATTGCCATGGCGACATACAGCCCCGGCAGCAGCAGCGCTGCCAGCAGTGCCAGGTATCGCAGCACCCGCAGGCAAGACGCCGAGAGATAATCGACCGCGCGGTCCTCCGTCGATTTCATCAGAATGCCGAGATTGACCGGCGCCAGATATCCCAGCGGCAGCCCATCGACAAGCAGACCGACCTGTCCGTTCAGAAGCCCCTGGCAGAAGGTGTCCGGACGTTCGGTATATTGTAATAGTGGAAATGCGGTCCTTCGTGAACCGGTGACGTATTCCTCAACGCTCGCGGGTGTGAGCATGCCGTCAATATCGATTGCCCCCAGCCGCTTTTCCATGCTCCGCACCAACTCCGGCGCGGTCAGATCCGCGAGATAGCAGACTGTGACGGCGGTTTTCGTGCGCAGACCGACGGTCTTCTGCAAAAAACGCAGCTGCGCTGTGCGCAGATGGCGGCGCAGGAGGCTTGTATTGATGCGCATCGTCTCGGTAAACGCATCCTTCGCGCCCTTGACGGTGTTTTCCGACTCCGGCGCGGAAGGGCCGCGCCGCGCGCTTGTTTTCGTTTCAAAGCAGAGCGCCGTATCCGTTCCGTGGAAAAGCACAGCGCAGTAGCCGTGCAGCAGCTTGTCCGCCGTCTGCGCAGGGCTTTGCGTACGCTCGGCGACGGCACAGTAGACTCTCGCCCGCTCCGCCTGCGTCAGAACCTCCTGCATGCTTCCCGGCGTGACCGTCTCCATCAGCGGCTTTAAGACCTGCTCGGCGATATCTCCGCCCGAGGTCAGCCCATCCAGAAACAGAAGCCCCAGCGTCTGCCCGCCGACCGTGATCTGCCGGGTATTGAGATCCGCCGTATCGCCGAAGCACGCCTGCACGTCCTCCATGCCCCAATGCGCCATCGTTTTGCCTCCTGTGTGGATGATTCTTCTGTCATTTTTCCGCAAATGCAGAAAAGTATACCTGTTTTCCGCACCGCAGGTTTGCATATCCCGCCTGTTTGTGGTAGACTATAGCGAAAGCGATTTGAAATCACACATATATAATATGTATCTGGAGATGTACCGCCATGTATGAATTGATCACCGACAAGACGCTTGCAGAATACGAGGCGTTTTTACAGAGCCATCCGAAGGGCCATTTTGCGCAGAGCAGCCTCTGGGCCAAACAGAAGCCCATGTGGACGTGGGACGCCGTCGCTGTGCGCGGCGAGGACGGAAAAATCAAAGGCTCGCTAGCCCTGATGACCCGCAGAGTTCCCGGCATCGGCCGGACGCTGATGTACGGCTGCCGCGGCCCGGTCTGCGATCTGGACGACCGCGAGACGTTTGCCCAGCTGCTCGAGGGTGCGAAGGCACTGGCAAAAAAATATAAGTCCTATGTCATCAAGCTTGACCCGGATGTTCCGTCAAGCAACACCGCCTTTGCCGCGCTTATGCAGTCGTTCGGCTTCCGGTGCAAGGAGGGCGGCAAGAATTTTGAGGCAATCCAGCCGCGCTATGTCTTCCGCCTGAACGTCGAGGGTAAAACAGAGGAGGAACTCATGGCCTCCTTCCACCAGAAGTGGCGTTATAACATCCGGCTGGCCGAGCGCAAGGGCGTGACCGTACAGATCTGCGGCAAGGAAATGGTTCCGGCGTTCGCCGATCTCATGCTGACGACCGGCGTGCGCGACGGCTTCGTCACGCGCCAGCCCGAGTATTTTGCAAACATGCTCGACAATCTCGGCGAGCACGCGCGGCTCTACATGGCGTTCGACCCCGAGGGAACCCCCATCGCGGGCACGCTTGCCATTCACTACGGCGACAAGGTCTGGTATCTCTATGGTGCGTCCAGCAACGAGCACCGCAATCTGATGCCCAACTATCTGCTGCAGTGGCGCATGATCCAGTGGGCCGTGGAAACCGGCTGCCGCATCTACGATTTCCGCGGCGTATCCGGCAATGTGTCCGAGGATAACCCGCTCTACGGCCTGTTCCGCTTCAAGCAGGGCTTCGGCGGAGACTTCACCGAGTTTGTCGGCGAAGAGGATCTGGTGCTCTCGCCGGTCATTTACTGGGCTGTAGAGCACGGCACGTCGGTCTTCAAGGATGTGCGCAAGGCCGTCTATCTCATCAAAAACCGCGATAAGAAATAACGCAGGAGGCGCAGCATGAAAGCGTATGTCGTCGATTCCGCCGCCGTGCGGAGCAATCTGCAAATTTTAAAGGAGCGTGCAGGCAGCGCGGTTCTCTGGGCCGTTTTAAAGGGAGACGGCTATGGCCTGGGCCTTGTCCAGATGGCCGCGATCTGCCGGGAAGCAAGTGTCACGCACTTCGCCGTGACGGAACTTTCCGAGGTCAGCCGTCTGCGCGCGGGCGGGTTTCAGGATTGTGACATTCTGATGCTCCGCCCGACCGCCGACGCGGACGAGTTGACGCAGCTGCTGAACCTCGGCGCGATTCTGACCGTTTCGAGCCAGAATGACGCGGCAGTCCTGAACGGCGTAGCAGAAAAACTTGGCATGCAGGCGCAGGTGCACATCAAGATCGACACCGGCATGGGCCGCTACGGCTTTCTGCCGGACGAATTGGATCAGCTGCTGCCGATCTTCAAATACATGCCCGGCCTGCATGTGACCGGCATCTATACCCATCTGCACTCTGCATTCTGCAATCAGAAAGCAACCATCGCGCAGGCCGAGGCGTTTCAGGGCGTTCTGGACAAGCTGCACGCCGAGGGCTGCGACACCGGCATGGCGCATATGCTGAACTCCGCCGGGCTTCTGAAATACCCCGAATACGCGATGGACGGCGTGCGCGTAGGCTCGGCCATCCTGGGGCGTGTGTCTGTGCGCGGAAATTGGGGTCTTGCCCGCATCGGCGAGTGTCAGGCAACGGTGGAAGAACTCCGTTGGCTTCCGAAGGGCCACAGCTGCGGCTACGGCGCGGGCTGGACAGCGAAAAAGCCCACTCGCGTGGCCGTTTTTTCCGTGGGCTGGTACCACGGGTTTGGCGTGGAGATGGGAAACGATCTGTTCCGTTTCCGCGACTGTCTGCGCGGCATTCTGCGGAATCTGAAGCAGATGATTTTTAAGAAGCATCTTTATGTGACGGTAAACGGGAAAAAGTGCCGCGTACTGGGCCATATCGGCATGCTGCACACCTGTGTGGACGTGACGAAACTCCAATGCGCGGTCGGCGACACAGCGATCTTCGATATCAAGCCGCTGCTGCTCAAGGGTATTGAAGTCGTCTACCGGTAAGGAGGAACCATGTCTGATAAAATTGCCGCCATTGCCACGGGCCACGCCCGCACGGGCATCGGCGTTCTGCGTCTATCCGGCGACGGGTGCATTGAGGCTGCGGAACAGGTCTTCCGGCCGAACTCCGGCAGGCCGCTTTCTTCCCTCTCCGACCGCAAGCTTGCGCTCGGCACGCTCTTTGACGCACAGGGACGGCCCATCGACCACTGCATGGCATTCATCTCCCGCGCCCCGCATTCCTACACCGGCGAGGATACCGCCGAAATTCAGTGCCACGGCTCCCCCGCAGCACTGACCGCCGGGCTTGAGGCGCTGTTCGCCGCAGGCTTCCGGCAGGCGCGGCCCGGTGAATTCACGCGCCGCGCGTTTTTGAACGGCCAGATGGATTTGACGCAGGCCGAAGCCGTGATCGATCTCATCGACGCCGAGACAGCCGACGCGGCGGCAAACGCCGCCGGACAAGTTGCAGGTGCGATCCGCAAAAAGATCGACCCGATCTACGACGGCTGGGTCGATCTGTGCGCGCATTTCCACGCCGTGCTCGATTACCCCGACGAGGATATCGACCCCTTCACGCTCTCCGGCTATGAAGCGTCTCTGACAGAAAGCAGCCGTCAGCTTACCGCACTGCTTTCCTCCTGTCGTCGCGGCCGGATGGTGCAGTCCGGAATCAAGGCGGTCATTCTGGGCAGTCCAAACGCCGGAAAATCCAGCCTTCTTAACCGCCTGTCCGGCTTTGACCGCGTGATCGTCACCGACATTCCCGGCACGACGCGCGACACGGTCGAGCAGACCGTCACACTCGGGCGGCACCTTGTCCGTCTGGTTGATACCGCAGGCATCCGCGACACGCAGGATGTGATCGAAAAAATCGGCGTTGACCGCTCGATGGAAGCCGCGAAGGACTGCGATGTAGCGCTGTATGTCCTTGATGATTCCAAGCCTATGACGGAAGAGGATCGCCGCGCGATGGGCGCGGCGCTCGAAGCGCCGGAAGCCGTTGCGATTTTAAACAAACAGGATCTGGCTGCCGTGATCGAACCGTCCGATCTGCCGTTTGCGTACATTGTCCCCATCTCCTGCAAGGACGGCACGGGCTTTGATCTGCTGGAGCAGGCGTTTGATATGCTCTTCCCGGACGATACGCCGTGTGACGGTTCGCTTCTGACGAACGCGCGGCAGGCCGGCGCCATTCTGCGCGCAAAAAAATCCGTCGATTCCGCCGTGCAGAGCCTGCGTGCGGGTATGACGCCCGACGCGGTGCTGGTCGATCTGGAATCGGCGATGGATGCGCTCGGCGAGGTCACGGGCCGGACGATGCGCGAGGATATCACAAACCGCATTTTTGAGCGGTTCTGCGTTGGAAAATAAACCACAGAAATCAGGTTTTACTATGATCTATCTCGATAATTCCGCCACCACGCGCCCCTGTCCCGCCTGCGTGCGGGCCATGACAGAGGCGCTCACGGACTGCTGGGGCAATCCGTCGTCCGTCTACGCCCTCGGTATTGATGCCGCCCACCGTCTGCGGCAGGCGCGGCAGGCGGTCGCCGCCGCCCTCGGCGCGGAGCCGGACCGGGTGTTTTTCACCTCCGGCGGCACAGAGGCCGACAACTGGGCCATCCTTTCAGCCGCTGAACGTCTCGGCAAGCGCGGCCGCCACATCATCACGACCGCCGTGGAGCACCACGCTGTCCTGCACCCCATGCAGAAGCTGGAAGCAAAGGGCTTCGAGGTCACATATTTGCAGCCTGACCACGACGGCAATATTACAGTCGAGGAACTGAAAAAGGCCCTCCGCCCCGATACCATTCTCGTTTCCGTCATGATGGTCAACAACGAGACGGGCGCAGTCATGCCGATTGCCGACATGGTAAAGGCCACGCGCCGCGCCGCGCCGCTGGCGCTGTTCCATACCGACGCGGTACAGGGCTTTCTGAAGGTCCCGTTTCGGGCAAAGGCGCTCGGAGCGGATATGATCTCCGTCTCCGCGCACAAAATTCATGCCGCAAAGGGCACGGGCGCGTTATATATCCGTCCCGGCCTTCCCCTCCCCGCCCTCTTAAACGGTGGCGGGCAGGAGAGCAACTACCGCTCCGGCACGGAAAACATGCCCGGCATCTGCGGCTTCGGCGCAGCCTGTGCCGATACGGATGCGAAAGCAGACATCGCGCGCATGGCGCAGCTGCGCGATCTGGCCCGGGAAAAGCTGTCCGGCATCGACGGCCTTGTTCTGATCGGCAGCCAGACCGCGCCGCACATCGTCAATCTGTCCCTGCCCGGCCTTCGCTCACAGGGCATCATCAACTGCCTGCAGTCGGACGGCATTTATGTCTCAGCAGGCTCCGCCTGCTCCAAGGGCCACCGGAGCCATGTGCTTGAGGCCATGCACCTGTCCCCCGCCGTCATCGACGGCTCCATCCGCGTCTCGTTCTCCCGTGACAACACGGAAGCCGACGTTGACGCGCTCTATCACGCGCTGCTGCACGCGAAGCAGACGCTGAAGGGCTGAAAATGACACGAATCCCCGCTTGCTTCGCTGAAAACCCCAGTGAAGCAAGCGGGGATTTATTAAGTGTTGCCCCTGTAGGGGTCGATGCCCACATCGACCCATTGGGAAGTTACGAATTCGCCAAAGACTCCCGTAAAAACAGCACATTCTGCCGGGCTGAGTGGGCATCGGCCCCTACTCACAAAACAGAGAGCCTTCCGTAAAACAGCCGCCTCTGCTCAGTTCTTCAGGCTCTGCATCGGAGCCGGGATTCTCCCGCCGCGGGCGATAAAGTCCGCAGAGGATTCCGCGTGCACCGGCATGATGGGTGCCGCGCCGAGCAGGCCGCCGAAGGAGACTTCGTCTCCAACTGTCTTGCCCGGAGCCGGGATGAGGCGCACGGCGGTCGTCTTGGAATTGACCATGCCAACGGCGGCTTCGTCCGCGATGATGGCGGAGATCGTCTCCGCGCTCGTGTCGCCGGGAACGGCAATCATGTCAAGGCCCACCGAGCATACGCACGTCATGGCCTCCAGCTTGTCAAGCGTCAGAACGCCGCTTCTGGCCGCAGCAATCATCCCCTCGTCCTCAGACACCGGGATAAACGCACCGGACAGCCCGCCGACGGAACCGGAGGCCATCAGGCCGCCTTTTTTGACCGCATCATTTAAAAGCGCCAGAGCCGCCGTCGTTCCGTGCGTCCCGCACGTCTCAAGTCCCATTTCCTCCAGAATGCGCGCTACGCTGTCGCCCACAGCAGGCGTCGGCGCGAGGGACAAATCAACAACACCGAACGGCACGCCCAGCCGCCGGGACGCCTCCTGCGCCACCAGCTGGCCCATGCGCGTGATGCGGAAGGCCGTTTTTTTGATGCACTCGGCTACCTCGCCGAAGGGCCGGCCCTTCACACTCTGCAGCGCGTGGTACACTACGCCCGGCCCGGATACACCGACGCTTACAACTGCATCGGCCTCACCCACGCCGTGGAACGCGCCTGCCATAAACGGGTTATCCTCAACCGCGTTGCAGAATACGACAAGCTTCGCACAGCCAAGGCCATCGCGTTCCTTCGTCAGTTCAGCTATTTTTTTGATTGCCTGTCCCATGAGCCGCACCGCGTCCATGTTAATACCCGCTTTCGTTGTGGCAACGTTGACACTCGAGCAGACAAGGTCTGTCTCGGCCAGCGCCTGCGGGATGGCAGCGATCAGCCGACGGTCGCCGGAGGCCATGCCCTTTTGCACAAGAGCGGAGAAGCCTCCGATGAAATCCACGCCGCAGGTCTTTGCGGCGCTGTCCATCGCCTTGGCAAACGGAACAAAACCCTCCGTCTCGCACGCACTTGCGACCAGCGCGATGGGCGTAACGGAAATGCGTTTATTGACGATGGGAATGCCGAGTTCCCGCTCGATCTGGCAGCCCGTCGTGACCAGATGCTCTGCCTGCCGGCAGATCTTGTCATGAATTTTCCGGGCGCAGGCCTCCGGGTTCGGGTCTGCACAGTCCAGAAGCGAAATGCCCATGGTAATGGTGCGGATGTCCAGATGCTGATGGTCGATCATATCGACCGTGGACATGATATCGGAATGGTTCAGCATGGTCTGTCCCCTCCGTCAGATGGTGTGCATGGCCGTGAAGATGTCCTGCCGCTGGATGCGGATGGACAGGCCCATCTGTTCGCCCTTTTCCGTGACGCGGGTCTGCACCGTGTCAAATTCCGGCGCGCCAGCCGTCCATTCGACCAGCATAATCATGGTAAACGTGCGCTGCATAATGGTCTGGCTGATTTCCACGACGCTGATGTGGAGTTCTGCCAGCAGCGTGCATACCTCTGCAATAATGCCGACCCGGTCAGGGCCGACGACGGTGATAATGGCTTTCATGTGTCGTTCCTCCTGTGCGCGGATATGGAAAAGGGGCCGTGCGGCCCCCTTTTTATTTTTAGAATTTCGTATGCTCGGCCAGCCAGTTCTTCAGTTCGCTGATGGGAACGCGAACCTGCTCCATAGAGTCGCGTTCGCGGATGGTAACAGCGTTGTCCGCCGGGGTCTTGTCGTCGCCGACGGTCGCAAAATCGACCGTGATGCAGTACGGCGTGCCGATCTCGTCCTCGCGGCGATAGCGCTTGCCGATGGAGCCGGTGTCGTCGTAGTCGAGCATAAAGTCGCCGCACAGATCCTGATAGATCTTTCTTGCAGGCTCGGCCAATTTCTTGCTCAGCGGCAGAATCGCAGCCTTGTACGGGGCCAGCGCCGGATGCAGGTGCAGAACCACGCGCACGTCGTTCTTTGCCTCGTCGATGACCTCCTCGTCATACGCTTCGCACAGGAACGCCAGCGCCACGCGGTCGCAGCCGAGCGACGGCTCGATGACGTAGGGGATATAGTGCTCGTTTGCTTCCTGATCGAAATAGGTCAGATCCTTGCCGGATGCCTCCTGATGGCGCTTGAGGTCATAATCGGTGCGGTCGGCAATGCCCCAGAGTTCACCCCAGTCGGTGAACGGGAACGCATATTCAATGTCGGTCGTGGCTCTCGAGTAGAAAGCCAGTTCTGCGGGCTCATGGTCGCGCAGGCGCAGGTTTTCCTCGCGGATGCCGAGGCTCTTGAGCCAGTTCACGCAGTAGTCCTTCCAGTACGCGAACCATTCGAGGTCCGTGCCGGGCTTGCAGAAGAATTCGCATTCCATCTGCTCAAACTCGCGGGTACGGAAGGTGAAGTTGCCCGGGGTAATCTCGTTGCGGAACGCCTTGCCGACCTGGCAGACGCCGAAGGGCAGCTTGCGGCGGGTGGTTCGCTGGATGTTCGCAAAGTTCACGAAGATGCCCTGCGCCGTTTCCGGCCGCAGATAGCAGGTCGAGGAGGAATCCTCGGTCACGCCGATAGCGGTCTTGAACATCAGATTGAACTTGCGGATGGGGGTAAAGTCATGCTTGCCGCAGACGGGGCAGACGATATCCTCGTGCTCGGCAATAAACTTGTCCATCTCATCGAAACTCATGGCATCGACGTTGACCTCATGGTGCTCCTCGCCGATCAGCTTGTCTGCACGGTGGCGGGCTTTGCAGGCCTTGCAGTCGAGCAGCGGATCGGAGAAGCTGGACACATGGCCGGTCGTGATCCACGTCTGCGGGTTCATGATAATGGCCGCGTCGAGGCCTACGTTGTACGGGCTTTCCTGCACGAATTTCTTGATCCAAGCCTTTTTGACGTTGTTCTTGAATTCAACGCCGAGAGGGCCGTAGTCCCAGCTGTTGGCGAGGCCGCCGTAAATTTCGGAGCCTGCAAAAACAAAGCCGCGGTTTTTGCAAAGGGCAATGATCTTGTCCATGGACTTTTCGCTGTTTTTCATCATACTTCTCGTCCTCCTGACGTATATGATCAAGGATTTTATCTTATTATTATAATGAAAAAGCCCGCAAAGTCAACTGCGCGGAAGAAATTTGAAAGACCTGTTTTGTTTTTTTCGCAGATGTGGTATAATGCAGGAAGTTATTTTTCCGGAAAGGATATCTTCATCTTGAAAGCAATCGGAAGAGTCATCTCATCTGCGATCCTTCTCGTCCTGACGGGCCTGATGGTCGCGTTTGCAAAGGCCGCGCCAAACGTGGTCTTCTCGTTCTACCCTGCTCTCTCCAAGAGCATCCTGTCGGCAATCGCGTCGGTATCTAGTCTGGTGCCCATCGCGCTGTGGGAAGTGCTGACCGTTTTGCTGGCGCTGTGGTTTTTTTATACGCTTATCCGCGTGTTCACGGGGCGCCGGAGCCTGCTGCGCTGGCTGTCCGGCGTTCTGCTGGGACTCAGCACGGGCGTATTTCTGTTCGTTGCCATCTGGGGCCTCGGGCATTTTGGCCCGTCGGTAGATAAATCTCTTGGGCTCGATGTGCGCGAATATTCCAAGCAGGAACTGATTGCCGCAACAGCCTATTACGCTGCGCAGGCAAACGAATATGCAGAAAAAGTCGAACGAAACGTGGAAAATCTGACTGTCTATCCGGCGTTTTCCACACTTTCCAAGCAGGCCCCCGATGGCTACACGGCACTTGCGCGGCAGTATGACCAGTTCACAGACGGGCTGGGCCCTGTAAAGCCGCTGGCCTCCTGGCGGCTGTTCAGCCAGACCGGCACGACGGGCATTTTTATCTGCTTCACAGCCGAAGCCTGCGTCAACCCGGACACCTACACCGCATGGATTCCCTTCACCATGTGCCACGAACTGGCCCACCGGCAGGCCGTCACCGCCGAGGACGACGCGAATTTCTGCGCCTATCTGGCCTGCATGGCCTCGGAAAGCGACGATTTCCGCTACTCCGGCGCGTTTGGTGCGTATATTTATTGCCACAACGCGCTGTCAAAGGTCGATAAAACCGCCGCCAGCCAGATCTGGAGCACGCTGTCAGACGGCGTCATCGCCGACATCCGCGCCGCGAATGAGCATTACGCCCAATACGAGGGCAAAGTGCAAAACGCAGCCCAGAAGGTCAACGACACCTATCTGAAGGCCTTCTCCGAAGAGTCCGGAGTCCAAAGCTACGGCGAAGCCGCCGATCTGCTGATTGCGTGGTATCTGAAAAATAATACTTGACAAATGCAGCGGGATTGAGTATAATAGCCCCGCTGATGGACAGTTAGCTCAGCTGGTATGAGCACATGCTTGACGTGCATGG
>ENA-UESC01002083-UESC01002083.1-human-gut-metagenome-genome-assembly--contig:-NODE-2083-length-13238-cov-3.330826_pt1 | contig 13238 bp, 13 predicted proteins | sample MGYA00242998_ERZ507999 | MGnify/ENA primary metagenome ERZ507999 (study PRJEB26167, sample SAMN06115465) | human gut metagenome | host: Homo sapiens | place: China:Hubei | collected 2016-04-27... | reverse complement strand
GAAAAACGATACGGACTTGTCCATATCGACTTCGAGAACAATCTGAAGCGCACCCCCAAAAAGAGCTGGTATTGGTACCGAGACCTTATCTCGAAGTATCAGGAGCAGGAAGGTTAGGAGAAAGAGATGAAATATCAGGCAATGTCCGAAACAGTCCTAAAGGCTGTTGGCGGCAAAGAGAACATTACATCGGTAACTCATTGTGCGACGCGCCTTCGCATCGACGCACGAGACACCTCGATCATCGATCTCCAGCTCGCCAAATCGGCCGATCAGGCGCTCGGGGCAGTAGTCAGCGGTGGCCAGCTTCAGGTGATCATCGGCCCCAACGTCACCGAGGCTTACAACGACTTCCTCGACTTCGCGGGAATCGAAGTCGGCGGTGGCACGGTTGCCGACGATGCCCAAACCGCCAAAGACCTTGCAGAAGGCATTAAAAGCGGTAACACCGCCATGGGCTTGATTGAGAAATTCGGGAACGTCTCTGCACAGGTATTCATGCCCATCGTCCCGGCGCTCATCGTTGGCGGACTCATTCTTTCGATCAAGAATCTCCTGGTCAATTATTGCGGATTGAGCACCGATAGCGGAACCGCCCAGGTCCTGTTGGCGATCTTTAGCGCTTCGTTTAGCTTCTTACCCGTTTATCTTGGTTATCAGCTCGCAGCCGTCATGAAGATGCAGCCCATCATGGGCGCATTGCTGGGCGCGTTCATGATCAGCTCGTCCATTAGCGGTGCCGAGGGTCTCGACTTTCTTGGTATTCCCATCCCGACAAACGACTATTCGAGTACGGTAGTGCCCATCGTACTGGGCGTTGTATTCATGTACTTTGTCGACCGCGGCCTTCAGAAGATCATTCCCGACGTTACCAAACTGTTCTTGAAGCCGCTGCTCACCATGATCATCGTCGTGCCCGTCGAGCTGATTATCCTTGGCCCCGCCGGCAGCATGATGGGCTACGCGCTGAGCGATGCCGTCACGTGGCTTATGGACAACGTGGCATTTATCGCTACTCCGATCCTGGCAGCCCTTAACCCCTATTTCGTCATGCTCGGTCTCGATAAGGCTTACATCGCAATCGAAGTTACGAGCCTGGCGCAGCTCGGTTGGGCACCCATTATCTTTGGATTCATCTCGAACCTCTGCATTGGCGGCACGAGCCTCGCCCTGGCAACTGCCATGAAGGGAAACAAAGAGAAGAGGGGTATGGTCACCACGGTTGCCGTCACCGCACTCTGTGGCGTAACCGAGCCCGCGTTCTACGGTTGCCTCATCGAGCGTCCCCGCCTGCTTGTCGGAACGGCAATCGGCGCGCTCTGCGCTGGACTCCCTGCAGGCATCTTTGTTCTGAAAGAGTATGTTGCGGGAGCATGCCCCGGCCTTCTTTCGGCACTCATCTTTATCGCTCCCGATGGGTCCATGGGCAACTTCGTGCTGGCATGCGTTGTCGCCATCATCGCCATCGTCGTCTCCTTCATCGCTGCACGCGTGATCATCAAGAAGAACCCCAGCTATATTGAGTAGATGCCCGCTGTTTGCATTGGGGACATCCTCGGCAGACCATTAGCAAGAACCCAAGAAGTTCCTTAGGAGCTCGATTAATCCATTCGGATTCCTGAAGCACAAACGACCCCGATTCCACAATGAAATCGGGGTCGTTGTTTCTAAAGCCGTCGATAGACAATCGGTGTTTACCTTAGCTCCCTATCCAAGTTAATTATCCACGCTCGTTCTCCGGTCGGGAGATTTTCTTCGCTCGCCTGTCCAGAAATCCACGCTCGAGCAGGACATCCAGATCCGCGCCCGCCCTTGTCTCGATCTGTAACAGCAAGAGGCCTATTCCGCTTCTACATGTTACAGATCAAGATATTCCTAAAACACCCTAAGTTTCATCTCAATCTGTAACAGTTAGATGCCGAATATCGGTCTTGGTGTTACAGATTTAGACAAACTGGAGGACGAGACAAACCAAAAACGGGATGGGCGCTAACCCGATGGCGCACCACCTAACTAGAAACGGGCCCTGTCCCATAAGGAACAGAGCCCGAAACTCTCATGGAGCCAGTGACAGGAATCGAACCTGCAACCCACTGATTACAAATCAGTTGCGCTACCGTTGCGCCACACTGGCACACTTGGCGCTTTCGCGCGAAGCCTGTTAAGGATAAAGGAATTGAAGACGGGGCGCAACAGGCCCTTCGACCGACCACATCTCAAAACTATTCGCCAGAACGAATAGTTTTATCCGTTCGCCAAAACCAAAAACTATTCGTTTTGGCGACGGCAACCCACAGTCCATTGATTACAAATCAACGGGCCGGCCAATTGGGAAACGGGTCTCTATGGATAATCCCCTACCGTCCGCGCAGGGCCTTAAGCTTGGCCAGGGCATCGGGACTCAGGCGGCTGCCCAGAGTCATCTTGATCTGCGGGGCCTCCTCGGCCTCGTGAACGTCGTTATCAATCTGTTTGATCTCGTCCACCAGCATACGGCTCGAGATGCGCGTGACGCCCTTCCCCATGACGACAGCCTGGATCGTGCCGTCACTCGATACCACGGAGCACGCGCGGCCTTCCTCGCGTGCCTCGATGCAGAGCTTCTGCACCACGGTATCGGCAGAGACGCCCGTCGGCGAGAACTCGATGCGCACGCCGCGGGCCGGTAGGTTGGGGCGCTCGTTGGAGATGTTGCCCGCGCCGTCGAACACGATCACGGCCTCGTAACGGCCCTGGGCAAACGCCGCGACATCGTTGATAAGCGCAGTACGAGCCATATCGTGGACGTCGCTGGAATATGGATCGTCGGAATGGTCGTAGACGAGCTTTTCGTAGCGCGGCGTGCAGTGAATCACGTTGTAGCCGTCGACCACCAGCAGCTCGGGCTTATTGGAGTGCACCGTCGAGACCGGATCGGCGATGGCCTGCGCAAACGCATTGCCGCCCACACCATAGGTCGCGGCCGAAACGATCGGCTTGGCCGAGCCCTCGCCAAAGCGCTTGGCCTTGGACTTGGCGCGGTTCTTCTTGGACATGCGCTACTCCTCCCCCATGAGCTCGCCGGCATTGCGGCGCAACCACTCAAAGCACAGCGCAGTGGTCGCCTGGGCAACATTGAGACTCTCGGTCATGCCGCGCTGGGGAAGCTTGGTCAAAAAGTCGCATTTCTCAAGCACCAGGCGCGAGATGCCGTCGCCCTCGGAGCCCATGACGAGCGCAACGCGGCCCTCGAAGGGAGCATCCCAGCAGCTGCCCTCGGCGTGCTCGGAAGCACCGCCCACCCAAAAGCCGGCGGCCTTGAGGTCGTCGAGCGCTCGAGCGATGTTGGGAACCTGTGCGATGGGCAGATGCATAACGGCGCCGGCAGAGGTCTTGTAGCTGCCGACGGTCACACCGGCGGCGCGCTTGTTGGCAATGATGACGCCCGCCGCGCCCACGACCTCGGCAGAGCGCACGATGGCGCCAAAGTTACCGTCGTCGGTCACGTGGTCGAGCACGACGACAAGAGCCGGACCCTCGCCCGCGCGGTCGAGGATATCGGCAACATCGGCATAGGGGAAGTTGCCCACCTCGAGCGCAATGCCCTGGTGAGCGCCATGGCTCGACAGCGCATCGAGCTGCGCGCGCGGCACATACTTAATGCGGACACCCGCGGCGTTGAGATCGTCGACCAGGCGCGACAAGGCAGCATCGCGCTCCCCGCCCTCGGCGATGAGCGCGCACTTGACGGGAAAGCCGGTGCGCAGGGCCTCGGCGGCAGCACGGCGACCTTCGATAAACTCGCCCTTGGGGACCTGAATGTTGTCGCGGTTGCGATTTCGCTGCGGACGCGCAGCCTGGGCTTGGGAGCGCTCGCGCTGGCCCTTGGAAGCGGCAGCGCGGTCATTGCGGCGAATCGGGCGCGAGCCAGAAGCAGCCTGTTTGCCACCACGAGGCGCACGCTTGCGATTGTCGGCCATAAAGCGACCTCCTAAATACAACTATCAAACGAAACAAATAGACCGACCGCCCGAGGTGCGGCAGATTGCCTTGAAAGAGGAGGGCATAGACCTTGAGGTCATGCCCGACGATTGAAAGGCAAGGTGCCGTGGCTCGGGCGGTCGGCACGGGTTTTCCAAGTGTCCGAGATGGCCGTGAAAGAGGAGCGACGCGTACTTGAGTACGCGAGCGACGGTTTGAACGGCAAGGTCGGGTGCTTGGGAAACCCGCAGGGATTAGAGAGTCTTGATACGGGTGCCAGCTGCAGTATCTTCGATCGTCAGACCCAGGTCCTTGAGCTGATCGCGGATGGCATCTGCCAGATCCCAGTTCTTGGCGGCGCGGGCCTCGGCGCGGGCCTCGAGAATCTTGGCAGCGGCCTCGTCCACATCGTCGCCCGTGTAGGCGACCAGGCCGGCGGCAACGCCTAGCAGACCCAGCGGCAGCTCGACCTTGGGCTCGGGGAGCTCAACGCCAAACGTATCGAGCAGCTCGACCAGCGTATCGGCGGCGGCAAGCGCGGCGGCCTTGTCGGCAGCGTCGCCCGCCTGCTCCAGGTACTGGTTGCACTCGGTCACAAAGCCAAAGACGGCACCCATGGCACCAGCGGTGTTAAAGTCGTCGTCCATGCACTCCTTAAAGGTGGCACGGGTCTCGGCGGCCTTGGCGGCAAACGCCTCGGATGCTGCCTCATCGGCATCGGCCGTCGCATGGTTCGCGGCCCAGCGCAGGTTCTCGACCGTACCGGCGATACGCGTGAGCGAGTTCTCGGCACCCTCCAGGCGCTCCCAAGAAAAGTCGAGCGGCGAGCGATAGCTCGTCTGCAGCATCAGCAGGCGCAGAGCGGCAGCGGAGTGCTGCTCGAGCACCTCGGCCAGCGTAAAGAAGTTACCGAGCGACTTGGACATCTTCTCGCCGTCTACCAGCAGCATGCCCGTGTGCATCCAGGTGTTGGAGAAACCCTGGTGCCAGGCGCAAGTGGCCTGGGCGCACTCGTTCTCGTGATGCGGGAAGGCAAGATCGGAGCCGCCGCCGTGGATGTCGATCGGGGTGCCCAGGTAGCGGTGCACCATGGCGGCGCACTCGGTGTGCCAGCCGGGACGGCCCTCGCCCCAGGGGCCTTCCACAGGGCAAAGTCGAGCGGGTCGTTCTTGTCCTCGTTCTCCTCGATGCGCGCACCAACCATAAGGTCATCGATGTTGCGGCCCGAGACCTGGCCATAGTTGGGATCGCTGCGCACGGCAAAGTACACATCGCCGTTATCGGCGGCGTAAGCGTGGCCCTGCTCGATAAGCGTCTTGATCATGGCGATCATGGGGCCGATCTCCTTGGTGGCGCGGGGGCGCACATCGGGATCGAGCACGTTGGCGGCGCGCATGACGCCGATGAACTTGTCAGAGAACTCCGTCGCGACCTCGGCGGCCGTTCGGCCCTGCTCGTTGGCGCGCTTGATGATCTTGTCATCGACATCGGTGAGGTTCTGGGCGAACGTGACCTCGTAGCCGCTCGCGATGAGCCAGCGACGAATCACGTCAAAGCTGATGAACGTGCGGGCATTGCCGATGTGGATGTTGTCGTAGACCGTGGGGCCGCACACGTACATGCGGACCTTGCCGGACTCGATGGGCTGGAACTCTTCCTTTTTATGGGTAGCGCTGTTGTAGATACGCATTCGTTACTCCTTAACAGTTTTCTGTAGCAGGCAGACGGCCCAGGCGCCAATTCCCTCGCCTTGACCTTCCCAACCGAGCTTTTCGGTCGTAGTGGCGGCGACGCCCACGTTTTCGACGTCGACGCCCAGGGCATGGGCAAGGTTGGCGCGCATGGCATCGCGGTGCGGGGTGATCTTGGGTTGCTGACAGGCAATGGTGCAATCGGCATCGACAAACTCGAAGCCCAGTTCGCGCGCGTAGTCCATCACGCGAGCGAGCAGCACCATCGAATCGGCACCCTCATAGGCGGGGTCGGTATCGGGGAATAGCTTGCCGATGTCTCCCCCGCGGCAGGCGCCCAGAATGGCGTCGGCCAAGGCATGCGCGAGCACATCGGCATCCGAGTGGCCCAGCAGGCCGCGCTCGTAGGGAATGTCAACCCCGCCGATGATACATCGACGCCCCTCCACCAAACGGTGGACGTCGTAGCCGTGGCCAATGCGCAGGTTACTGAACATGGGGAAGGTCCTCTCCCTCGGCCATGCGACCAAGCAGAATCGCGGTTACGGGACGCAGGTCCTCGGGCACCGTCACCTTAAGGTTATCGCGCGGGCTCTGGACACAGCGGACGCGCCCGCCCATGCGCTCGACCAGCGAAGAATCGTCGGTCCCGATAAAGCCCTCGGCGATAGCTGCGGTGTGGGCGCGCTTCATGGCGTCGACGCTAAAGATCTGCGGTGTCTGCGCGGCCCAGTAGAGCTCACGCGGCGGCGTCTCGACGATATTGTCGCCGTCGACGATCTTGAGCGTGTCGATCGCGGGCTGACCGCATACGACACCGTCGAGGGCGCGGTCGTCCACAAGCACGTCGATCGCATGATCGATGGCCTCGGTCGTGATGAGCGGACGGGCGCCGTCGTGGATGGCGACATATTCGAAACCCGCCGGAACCGCATGCACGCCGGCACGGGTGGAATCCTGACGGGTATCGCCGGCATCGGCGAAGCTGATGGGCGTGTTATACGAATACGGGTCGATGGCCAGGCGGCGCATCTCGGCACGACGCTCGGCAGGGCAAACCACGACGATGTGGCCGACCTTATTGCTACGGTCAAATGCGCGGATGGACCAGCTCATAAGCGGACGGCCCGCTACATTGACGAGCTGCTTACCACCGGGGTTACCAAAGCGCTGGCCGCTGCCACCGGCAACGACCACGGCGCATACGGGCGCCATTATGCGTTCCCCTGTTTGGTACCCTTCATGCGGTACAGGGAGTCCGCAAGAATGGCAGGGTTGTTGACGCCAAAGTCGCCCAGGCGCTCCGGATCCTCGCTGATGTCATCCATGAGCTCCTGCAGCGAGCCGTACTCGTCGACGATCTTCTCGGCCACGCCGTCGCGCACGACGGACACGCGCGAAAGCGTGCGCAGGCCCAGCGGCGTCATGACGGAGTCCTCGTCCAGGTCGTCGTAACCCAGAACCGCCGCCACATGCTGTGGGTCGGACAGGTCCTTAGGCGTCATACGGCTCAGGTTGGCGCGGATCTTTTCGGCATTGGCCTCGGAGGAATCACTCGCATAGTCGCGAATCATCAGGTCGTACTCGGTATCCATGCTGGAGCCGGCGAGCTGCTCGAGCTGCATCTGCACGAGCTTGCCCTGGTTGCCCAGCTTGACAATGCAATCCTTAAGTTCGGTCTTTGCCTGCTGCATGATCTCGAAGCTCGAGAAAATCCCGGTAATGTCGGCGAGCGTAACGTAGTCGTCGAGCTCGAGGGCCGTCAGGCGCAGTAGGGAGCGGTCGAGCGACTGACGGGTAGTCTGGAGCGTGGCGACGAGCTGGTTGACCGAGCTCATGATGGTGGTGACGGGCTGGATCTCATAGCTCTTGCCGTGAACGTACACGTTGACGACGGCACGACGGGCCGAGACCGAGATCACGATGGCATCGGTGAGCACCGACATGCGAGCGGCAGTGCGGTGACGCATGCCCGTCTCGCTCGTGGCAAGCGAGGGATCGGGATTGAGGTGGAAGTTGGCGCGCAGGATCTGGGTGAGGTCGCCGTCGATAACGATGGCACCGTCCATCTTGGAGAGCTCGAACAGGCGGTTCGAGGTGAACGAAATGTTGAGTGGGAAGCCGTCGTTACCGGCAGCGAGCACGTTTTCGGTGTCGCCGACGCAGATAAGGGCACCCAGGTGACCGGCGATGATCATGTCGAGGGCGGTGCGGATCGGCTGACCAGGTGCCGTCAGGCGGATGGCCTGTTCCATACGCTTTTGCAGCTCGTTCTTATCCAAGGCATCGCTCCCATCGTATACGCTCCATAAACGCTAAATAGTTTCTCACGGTTTGCCCCCGCAGCGCTTGCGAAATCCGATGCTTACAGAATGAGCGAACACCGCTGGGGTAGTCAAAAGAGCCCCAACCCAAATGAGCTGCTTATGTGGTAGCATCGGGATTCGCATAAATGAGGGAGTAGTCGCGTGATCGGGTTCGCCTCCGGTGGCGCGGCAAGTCAACACACTGGCCGATGCGGCCTGGCTTGCCTTAATGAACGAGACTCGTGGCTGTGCGCGCAACGCGTACGCCACGGGTCTTTTTTGTTACTCCCCCAAGAGGTACACGCGGGCCCGCCCGCAGAGAGGGAGTCAGACTATGGGACTCGCAGAGCTCGTGCTGCTCGCCGTTGGCCTTTCGATGGACGCCTTTGCCGTATCCATCTGCAAGGGCCTTGGCATGAAGAAGATCGACCTTAAAGTCGCCGCGGTGCTCGGCCTGTTCTTTGGCGGCTTTCAGGCCGGCATGCCCGTAATCGGATGGGCGCTTGGCAGTCAATTCATGGGCATCATCGGACCCATCGACCATTGGATCGCCTTTATCCTTTTGGCCTTTATCGGCGGCAAAATGCTGTGGGAAGCCTTTACCGAGGACGAGAATGAAGGCGACGGCAAGGATGCCGAAAAGATTGACCTGGGCGAGTACCTGATCCTCGCCATCGCCACCAGCATTGATGCCCTGGCTGTGGGCGTGAGCTTTGCCTTCCTGGGTATGGGCCAGGGGGAGAGCCTCTCGGCAGCGGGTCTTATTGCCGCCACCACCTTTGTGTTCTCGGCAGTGGGCGTGAGTGTGGGCAGCGTATTCGGCAGCCGCTTCAAGTCCAAGGCGGAACTGTGCGGCGGTGTGATCCTGATCCTTCTGGGTGGAAAGATTCTTCTGGAGCACCTGGGGATCCTGTAAGCGCCTATAAAAAACAGCGAAGTGGAAAACGCCCCGGGCCATTTGGCCCGGGGCGCTGGTTATCTTATGAAATCTCAGCAGCAGGGATTGGGATTGCAGCCGCAGTTGTTGTTGCAGCCACAGCCGCAGCCGTTGCCGCCCCAGCTGCCGTTGCCGCAGCAGCACCAAATGATGATCAGCAGAATGATGATCCAGCAGCAGTTGCCGCCGCCAAAGCCGTTATTGCACATACCGGAACCTCCTATGAAATCGTAGACCGACCGAACCGGTCTCAATCCATAGTATGCCGGACCGGCAAAGGGGTTCCGGTTTTATTTCCGGCCGCTGGTGACGAGTGCGTCGGCCGCCTGTTTCTCCCGCACGGTGAAGACGCCCTTGTCCATCAGCGTGTCTCCCAGTGTCTGCCTGCTGCCGGACACCGCGGCATCCAGCGCGTAGTAGGAGACGTATGCGAGATCCGCACGGAGGAACGTGCCGCCCTGCAGGGCGGCCAGCTCGCCCTCCGTGATGACGCCATTGGTCAAGGCATTGGTCAGTGTGCCGGAGAGGTCCTTGTTGTCCGCGGAGCTGTATCCCAGTGCCCGGAGGATGAACTCCATGTATTGGCTGGCTGTCACCGTCTGGCTGGGCCGGAAGGTGGTGGCGGAGTATCCGTTGGTGTAGCCCTTGCTGTATGCGTAGCCCACGTATTTCTCGCTCTGGGTCCCGGAGGTGATGTCCGTGAAGGGAGTGGAGCCGGTGTAGGCCAGCGCATCATTCTCCTCGCCCAGGACGCGGATGAACATGATGAGGGCTTGCAGGCGGGTAGGGGCGACCTCCAGGTCATATCCATCTCCGTAGCCGGTGAAGCTGCCTTGAAACAGGTGCATGGTCTTGAGCGCGACAGCAATGGCGTTGTAGTCCGTGTTGGTGGAGTAGCTGAAGGCGTAGGGGCCCTGATAATCCACAACCGCCGTCTTGGAGGTGACGGTAAACACGGCGGTGGTTTCCTCAGCCACCAGATACCGGTGGCTGGCTGTAAGGGCACTGCCACTGGTAACGATGGTCCCTGTGGTGACATCCACCACAGCGCCGGAGTTGAACGTGACCTGCATACCGCCCGCCAGCAACAGGACGCCCGTGCCGGTGGAGCCGGTCAGGGCGTCGCCTGCCTTCAGACGGGTCTCCATCCACGTGGCGGCCCCGCCGTCGGAAGGAGCCGCGTCTCCGTTCAGCAGCGCTTGGTCAGAGGCGTCCAGTTTTTCCTCCACCCGCTGGTCTACCGCATCGGTGAAAGTGCCGGTGAGATAGGAGAGGGAGGCCAGCGGGTCATCGGCACCGCCGCCTGCGGCAGCGGCCCAAACGATAGCGGCCAGTCCGGCACCCAGACACAGCGGCAGAAAACGCTTTTTCATCTGCGGTTCTCCTCTCAGCGGTTGGCGATTCGGTAGCTCAGGGTCAGGAGACTGTCGGCAAAGTGGATGTTTTCAAATTTCACATCCGGCTCGCTGCTGGAAAGCTCCACATTGGTAAAGTTCCAAAAGCCCTTGACGCCCAGATTGATGAGGTGGCTGGCGGTGTCCTGGGCCACGGACTGGGGAATGGTCAGCACCACCACGTCCACCGGGTGGTCCTGTAGGAAGTGATCTAGCTCGGACATGGCGTATACCGGCACATTATTCACCACAGTCCCGATCACGGCGGGGGAGACATCAAAGGCTGCGTCCACCGTAAACCCACTCTGGGAGAATGGGAAGTTCTGCAGCAGTGCGTGGCCCAGATTGCCAACGCCGATCATGATGAGGTGGTGGTTGTTGTCCACGCCCAGGATATGACCGATCTCGGCCCGCAGTTCTTCTACATTGTAGCCGTAGCCCTGCTGGCCGAACTCACCGAAACAGCTGAAATCCTGGCGGATCTGAGAGGCGGTGATGTTCATCTCCTGCCCCAGGGAGTGTGAGGAGATGCGCACGACGCCGCGGTTGCAGAGGTCTGTGAGCTGGCGGTAATATCTGGGCAGACGCCGTATCACGGCGTCGGAGATGTTTTCCTTTCGCATATAAGTCACTCCTTGCTATTTGTTAAATCATTCTCAATTAAGTTTAGACCAAAATCAGGGACTTGTCAATTTTTTTAACAATCTTTTTAAGAAAAATTTTTTCAAGAAAAGCTTTACAAAGCGGAAAAATGTTGGTATACTAAATAAGCTGTTTGAAGAAGATGTTGATGTATGCGCCTGTAGCGCAGTTGGATAGCGCGTCAGACTCCGACATTTCAGGCGTCTCCAGTTGAGATATGGCGCAAAGCATTGCCGCACCTGCGTTTGCGGGAACGGCAGAGAAAAAATAGTTAGTTGTTGACTACTATTTGACTACTGTTTCCCAGCAACAGCAATTTCCCCTGCAAGTGAATATGCGCCCGTAGCTCAGTTGGATAGAGTGTCAGACTCCGACGTTTCAGGCCGGTCCAGTTGAGAGGCGGCGCAAGTCCTTGCAGCGAGTGGGAAAGAGCCGACAGAGGGAGAAAAAAGTTTCGCCGTTGACGACTATTTGACCACTATTTTCAAAAAAGCGGTAACCAGCCGAAAAGGCGGTCACCCCCATATGCGCCCGTAGCTCAGTTGGATAGAGTGTTAGACTCCGACTCTAAAGGTCGCTGGTTCGAATCCAGTCGGGCGTACCAAGAATCGCCGAAAGTGCATAGCTTTCGGCGATTTTTTGCATGGAAAAGTTTGACACTTTTGCTGGTCAAATCGTAGTCAAAGGTTGACCTTTTGAGAATTATTCCACCGGCGGGAATTTCCACGGCTCCGCCACACACTGGTACAGCACGGACCCACAGTTTCGGCAGATCACGTACTTCAGTCGGTTGCCCAGAAGACCATTTCGCCGGAAGGTCACGATGGCCTCGTTCTGCTGCCAGCCGATCCCCAGGTCATACGATCCACAGTAGGTGCAATGGGTGACGGGGATCCGCGGCTGTTTCTTTTCTCTGCTTTTCATCAAATCTCCAACCCCTCCTGCAGCACCCGGCTGGCCGCCTTTTTGTTCTTATCGAAGGCATGGGTGTAGATATCCAGCGTGGTGGACGGCTGGCTGTGGCCCAGCAGGCCCGCCACGGTGGCCACGTCAGCGCCGCCGGCGATCAGGAGGCTGGCGTTGGTGTGGCGCAGGGAGTGGACGTTCAGCGCAGCCGGCAGGCCGTGCTTCTTGAGGATCAGCTTGAACCGCCAGGTGAAAGTGGTGGGCGTCATGGGGAGCCGGTACCCATGGCGGCGGAAGATGTAGTCCGTGTCCTCCAGCTTTCGATTATCATAGGTCTCTGCCTCCCAGGCACATTCCCGCTGGAACTCTTTCAGCAGGGATTCCATCTCCAGAGAGAAGTAGACGTACCGGTCTCCGGCCACAGTCTTCGTTTCCTTGACGATGATGCCCTCGCCGGTGACCTTCACCACATTCCGCTGGATGTGGATGCTGCGTTCCTGCCAGTTGATGTCGCCCCATTGCAGGCCGCAGCACTCGCCCCGCCGCATCCCGGTGGCGATGATGAGCTTGAAGTAGGTCTCATACTTGAGGCTCTCCTCCTCCAGCGCGGTAATGAGCCGCTGGGTGGTAGCCTCGTCAGCGATTGCCTTCTCTTTCTTCTTCCCCGCATAGCGGTAGGTCCGCCAGGCCGGATTGTGATCCAGAAAGCCGCCCTCCATGGCATCGGAGAGGATTCCACACAGACATGCGTGGACTCCCTCAACGGTGCACTCGGAGAGCGGCTTTCCCGTTTTCTGGTTTTTGACTTTTCGCAGATTGGCATAGAGCTGCCGGAAGTGCTCGGGGCGAAGCTCTGTCAGTTTGAGATTGCCCAGGACCGGCAGGAAGCGGTCGATGTCCTGCCGCTCCCGGGCCAGAGTAGACTTGGCCAGCTTGCCGGGGGCGATGGTTTGGAACCACAGCTCCGTGTACTTTGCCAGCGTGATGGAGCGGTCCACCTCCTGCGGCAGGCCCTTGCACTCCCGTTCGAACAGGACCGCCTGTTCGTTCAGCCATTTCTCCTTCTGCTTGGGTGTCAGTCTTTCCGGCGGATGGACGGTCTTTTGTTTGGGCTTGATGCGATTTCCCTTGTAGTCGTAACCCATGGAGACTACCAGCAGGTAGCTGCTTCCCCGTTTTCGAATACTTGCCATGTTGTGTTGACCTCGCTTTCCTTGGCCTCGTTCCAGTTGAGGCCGGTTTTGCAAACACAACATACTGCAAGAGCGGGAGCAAAGCTATCGAAACTTTTGGCGAAACCTATTTTCTACGAAAGCAACAATCAGGCGCTGCGGGATTTGGCGGGACACGCGGCGGCCAGGTTGAACAGGGCCTCGCCCTTTGGCCGGAGCATAGAACGCAT
>ENA-UESC01002082-UESC01002082.1-human-gut-metagenome-genome-assembly--contig:-NODE-2082-length-13245-cov-5.258278_pt1 | contig 13245 bp, 9 predicted proteins | sample MGYA00242998_ERZ507999 | MGnify/ENA primary metagenome ERZ507999 (study PRJEB26167, sample SAMN06115465) | human gut metagenome | host: Homo sapiens | place: China:Hubei | collected 2016-04-27 | study... | reverse complement strand
CATCCCCGATTAGGAACAAGTTCGGATTTTGTCGTTTTGGCAGAGACTGCTGGACTCGAATCAGGCACTGCCTTTTATCATGGCAAAAAAGTTATTGGCTAACCAGCAAAATCAAGGTTTGTGAACTTCTGTAAAACATTATTTGGCTCGTCCAAAGGTCAAGTGTGTACTTTTGTGTGTACCTTATTCATGGCTCATCTTCCTCAGCTGACGCCAGATATATCTTCGTCACGTCTGCCCGACCGTGGCCCAGCAAGTGAGACACATCCAGTTTGGCGCGGTGTTCTGAAGCTCCACCGTCCACGGCCGTCTGGTACTGCCGGATGGCGTAACTATGCCGGAGCCCATGATGCGTCAGTGGCCGAGGATTTGTCCCTTGATCCGGACGGTGCTCCCGAAGGAAGCTCTGGAAGGCATAGATATAGGCATCGGTGGCCGTATCATCCGGCACAAACAGCTTGTGCCCGCGCTGGACTGCGGCTCGCCGGTCACGCAGCGCCTGTTTTGCTGCTCCTGCCTCCACAGGCACGCTCCTGACACGTCCGCCTTTGCCCTTGACCGTCAACAGCCCTGTGCGCTCCCACGCCTCCACGGCAGCCGTATCAAGACGGCAGACCTCATGGATGCGCAGACCGACATAAAAGGTGAGCGTGGCAATATCTGCATAGTCAGTCCGGCCCGCTTCCCGGCAAACCGCCACGAAGGCCGTGAACTGCTCCGGCGTCCAGTGCCGGTCAGTCCCCTGAAGCTTTCGGCGCTCCAACGGCGCCTGATCTGATAGATCCCCGTTGGAGGGCAGCTTATGTTTAGTATTGGAAATTTGGTCATGCCAGAACCGAATCGCCGCCAGCTCCGTCTTGATGGTGCTGGCCGCCTTACCGTTCTCCTGCAGGTGGCGAACGTAGGCAACCAGATGCTTGCCGGAGATGTTGGCCAGCTTCTGCAGGCGGTACTCCTCCGCCAAATAGCGGCAAAACCGCTGCATGGCCTCATAGTACCGCTGCCGGGTCTTGTAGCTCTCCTGCCGGTTGTGCCGGGCCAGCTTGTCCAATTGGGCGATGAGGGCGCGGTAGATGCCCTCGTTCTGAGTGTGGATCATACGCAATATCCTTTCTGGGTATAGTACCCCCAATAGTCCGCGGTCCCTGTTTCCGCCTCGTTTCCGGAAGACGGATGCGTCAAAGCCTTGCCGCGTAAGGCTCCGTGGGTGACGCTTGCCCACTGTCTCTGATTGGTTTTGGTGAGTAAGACGCCGCATGGGACGCACAAACGTCCTGCTGTAGCCAGTGGCCACAGCGGCGGCAGGCACTACCGTGCAGACGGATGCGGCCAGCGGCCGCGCGTGCCATGTGCTGCCGGCAGACAGCAATGCCGGGGTAATGCTCCCACGCTGCCGGACATGAGAGACAAACAATTTGATTCGCATACGCTCTACCTCCTTTCGAAAAATATAAAGAGCTAAAACAACCTAATCAGGTTTGTTTTAGCTCTTCGTTTTATATATTCTCTTTGCTCTTTGTTAGAATGAACTCTCTTGTACGATATCACTTCGCGATTCAATAGTAATATACCGTCAATCACGAAAACAGTCAAATTTAGAAACGACTGCCGCAAGCAGCAGGGAAGAAACGTGCCCATAACAGGCTAAGAGAGACATTTACAATATGATTATACGGCGCGCACTTTCAGGAGTCAAGAAAAAAATTTCGCCCACGGCCGCAGGGCGGTTCTCGTTTTGGTTTTAGGCCGGGTCCGGGCAGCCGGGCTGGGGGCAAAAACCTTTTACAGGGTCACGAGCGTCGCACAGCTGGCCGCTTTGCAGAGGCCGACGGCCTCCCGGAACACCCACCAGACAAAGGCCATCGCCATTGGCGATGGCGGCGGTATTGGCCTTGGCCGCTGCGATCTCTTCGGCGGTCAGCTCATGCTTACCGGGCTCCAGACGGATATCGGCATTCAGCTCTGCCGGGACGACGTACTCCGCCAGACTGCCAGCCCCCTAATGACGTACCATACCGTCATCCAAATGAGGCAGCGGATGCGTGTTTCTTCTTCATTTTCTGAGCAAAAAAGATGTGGAGAACGCTCCACTCATTCTTAATTTTCCTCCGATTTTCGTGACTGCGGAGCATCAAAACAGGGGAGAGCTCCGCAGTTGAATTGCATCAAACCCTGTCAGGAGTACTCAAAAAAAGAGACGGCAGAATGTGTTTTTTTTCTCACGCAGGACGCGCTTTGCGACTCACGCAGGACACATTCCGCCGACTTTTTTCTCTCATAAAAGGGCCGATAAACAAACTTTTCCGATGAGAATTCAGATACTTTCAGTCATCTTTATAGCGTGCAAAGTAGCTAAATGCAAAGGCAAAAACGCTGATTGCGAGCGCAAAATCATCAGAAAAAAGCCGCCATCGTTGGCGCGCTTGAGTGGAAATTCCGTAGCATTTTTATCAGCAACAGCAGCTTGCATATTGCACGTGCAAGCAGCCGCAGATGCGTCGCTCATCGGCCGAACTGCGCAGATCGCACAGCTCCATTCCACCAGAAGCAGCGTCAATTCCGGCGAAAAACCGGCTGGGTTCTATGAAGAACTCGCTCAAAAAGCAGGGTCGATGTTGCGAAAAAAGAGATCGATTTTCTTTGAAAACGGTGACATTTTTCGCGCGGTTTTCGCAACAACTCATCTCTAAAAAAGAGGGGACTGCCGCATCAGAACCGCCGAATAATTTACGATTTCTCATTAAAAAAAGCGGCGAACACGCCGCCGGAAACGCTCGAAAAATTTGAAAACGCACATCTCATTTATATCAAGTACATTTGCCGGCGAGCTTTCAGAAGTGCGAATTGCACTGCCGTTTGCTATTGCTGACGGCCTTTGTCTGCCGCACGCAGCAGCGCCGCCGCTTGATCGTGATCGCGCAATCTTTCGGTCGGATGTCAACTTTGAGATAGTCAACCTGTTGGTGCGAGAGCAGTTTGATGTGCTGCTGAATACGGACATTTGCAACGAATATCCTTTTATAGAAGTATACGAATCCATCATGTTTACTTATATACGTGGCATTTCCACGGAAAAAGGAGCCAAAGTTTTAGAAGAATTTATATCAGAATATCGTAAAAACCGGGTCGAGCAACAATAATAGGAGTAAGGTTCGGATGACAAACAATTAAGGATCAAATAGAAACGAGTTTATGAACAGATTGAAAAGATTGACAGGCAAGAAAATGCTTCTGACGGCAATGGCTCTCTGTGCGTTTGGCTTTGCAAAGGCTCAGACGGAGCAGACAACGCAGAATACGCTGACATTGACGTTGGACAAAGCCCTGGAAATAGCGTTGGATGAGAATCCTACGATAAAGGTGGCGGCAGAAGAAATTGCCTTAAAGAAAGTTGCAAGTAAGGAAGCATGGCAGAGCCTGTTACCCGAAGCAAGCCTAAACGGATCATTGGATCACACGATCAAAGCGGCTGAAATGAAACTGAACGATATGTCGTTCAAGATGGGGCAGGATGGTACGAATACCGCCAATGCCGGACTGAGCATGAACCTGCCTTTGTTTGCACCGGCAGTCTACCGGGCCATGTCAATGACAAAGACGGATATCGAACTGGCAGTGGAGAAGTCGCGTGCTTCCGAACTGGATTTGATCAATCAGGTAACCAAGGCTTATTATCAGCTGATGCTTGCACAAGATAGTTATGAAGTGCTTCAAGGCAGCTATAAGTTGGCAGAAGATAATTTCAATGTCGTGAACGCCAAATATCAACAAGGTGCAGTCAGCGAATTTGACAAGATCAGCGCAGAAGTACAGATGCGCAGCATCAAGCCGAATGTCATTTCTGCCGCCAATGCCGTGACGCTGGCAAAACTCCAGTTGAAAGTGTTGATGGGCATTACGGCTGATGTGGATATTAAGACTGACGATAATCTGACAAACTACGAATCAATGCTGTTTGCCAATCAGTTGAAAGAAGAAGATATGAGTCTGGAGAACAATACAACGATGAAGCAGTTCGAGCTGAATATGAAATTGCTCGAAAAGAACGTGAAGTCGCTGAAAACGAACTTCATGCCTACTTTGTCGATGAGCTTCTCTTATCAATATCAGTCTTTGTATAATCCGAACATCAATTTCTTTGATTATACGTGGAGCAACAGTTCGTCTTTGATGTTCAATCTGAGCATTCCTTTGTATAGGGCGAGCAACTTTACGAAGGTAAAATCGGCCCGCATCCAGATGCGCCAGCTTGACTGGAACCGCATCGATACGGAGAGAAAACTGAATATGCAGGTAGTCAGCTACCGTAACAATATGACTGCCAGTTCCGAGCAGGTGGTCAGCAACAAAGAAAACGTGATGCAGGCTGAAAAAGCGGTACAGATTGCCGGAAAACGTTATGAAGTCGGTAAGGGAACCGTGCTTGAACTTAACAGTTCGCAGGTATCACTGACGCAGGCACAACTTACTTACAATCAATCAATCTACGATTACCTGGTAGCTAAGGCTGACCTTGATCAGGTTTTGGGAAAACAATAAAGATAGACAACTAAAATTACAACTAAGGAATATGAAAAAAGGTATCCAATTAGTGGCTCTGCTATTGACAGTAGTAATGAGCTCATGTACGGGTGGAAAAGATAAGGCTGCTGTGAAACAGGAAGACGAGAAGCCCAGAGTAAAAGTGGCTGATGTAACAGCCCGTCCCGTAGATCAGATACAGGATTATACAGCGACGGTAGAAGCTGAAGTAAAGAACAACATTGCTCCTTCGTCACCTGTCCGCATCGACCGGATTCTGGTAGAAGTGGGCGACCGTGTATCCAAAGGCCAGAAGCTGGTGCAGATGGATGCAGCCAACCTCACACAGACGAAACTGCAACTGGACAATCAGAAAATTGAATTTAATCGTATCGACGAACTTTATAAGGTAGGCGGTGCTTCCAAATCAGAGTGGGATGCTGCGAAGATGCAGCTCGATGTGAAGCAGACTGCTTATGATAATCTGGTAGAGAATACGTTTCTGTTGAGCCCGATCAACGGAGTAATCACTGCCCGTAATTACGATAATGGTGATATGTATAGTGGCGGAAGTCCGGTGCTGGTAGTAGAGCAGATCACTCCGGTCAAGCTGATGATCAATGTGTCTGAAACCTACTTCACGAAGGTGAAGAAAGGCGAACCGGTAGATGTGAAGCTGGATGTATATGGCGACGAACTGTTCAAGGGAACTATCAGCCTGATCTATCCGACTATCGACGCAACTACCCGTACTTTCCAGATCGAGATCAAGTTGGACAACAAAGATCAGCGTGTACGTCCGGGAATGTTTGCCCGTGCTACCTTGAACTTCGGTACGGCGGACAACGTCGTAGTACCCGACTTGGCTATTGTGAAACAGGCAGGTTCCGGCGATCGCTATGTGTACGTTTATAAAGATGGCAAAGTGTCCTACAACAAAGTGGAGTTAGGCAGACGCATGGGCTCGGAGTATGAGCTGAAATCCGGTGTGCCCGATAACTCGCAGGTGGTAGTGGCCGGACAGGCACGTCTGATAAACGGTACGGAAGTAGAGATCGAGAAGTAAAATCACTATTAAACTAATCACTATAAAGAAATGAGTTTATACGAAGGTGCGGTTAAGAAACCGATTATGACCTCCCTCTGCTTTCTGGCAGTGGTGATTTTTGGTCTTTTCTCTTTGTCCAAGTTACCTATCGACTTGTATCCGGACATCGATACAAATACGATCATGGTAATGACCGCATATCCTGGCGCAAGTGCTTCGGATATAGAAAATAACGTTACCCGGCCGCTGGAGAATACCTTGAATGCGGTGAGTAACCTGAAACATATTACCTCTCGTTCTTCCGAGAATATGTCATTGATTACATTGGAGTTTGAGTTCGGTAATGATATTGACGTGCTGACGAATGATGTACGTGACAAACTCGACATGGTAAGCTCACAGCTGCCGGATGATGTCGAGAATCCGATCATCTTCAAGTTCAGTACGGACATGATTCCGATTGTATTGCTTTCGGTACAGGCCAATGAGAGCCAGGCCGCGCTTTACAAGATACTGGACGACCGTGTGGTTAACCCGTTGGCACGTATTCCCGGTGTGGGAACGGTGTCTATCAGTGGTGCGCCGCAGCGTGAGATTCAGGTATATTGCGACCCTAACAAACTGGAAGCTTATAACCTGAGCATTGAAACTATCAGCTCTATTATCGGAGCCGAAAACAAGAATATTCCGGGCGGTAACTTCGATATCGGTAGTGAGACGTATGCCCTCCGTGTGGAAGGGGAGTTTGATGATTCCCGCCAGTTGGCAGATATCGTAGTAGGTACGCACAATGGAGCGAATGTCTTCCTGCGTGATGTGGCCCGCATCGTGGATACGGTGGAAGAGCGTGCGCAGGAAACCTATAATAACGGTGTGCAGGGTGCGATGATTGTGGTTCAGAAGCAGTCGGGCGCCAACTCTGTAGAAATTTCCCGTAAGGTAGAAGAAGCGCTTCCGCGTTTGCAGAAGAACCTGCCGAGTGATGTGAAGCTGGGAGTGATTGTCGATACTTCCGATAATATCTTGAATACGATTGACAGTTTGGCAGAGACTGTAATGTATGCCTTGCTGTTCGTTGTGATCGTCGTGTTCCTGTTCCTGGGACGCTGGCGTGCGACATTGATTATCTGTATCACGATTCCGCTTTCGTTGATCGCTTCCTTTATCTATCTGGCGATTACCGGAAATACGATCAACATTATCTCACTGTCGTCTCTGTCTATTGCCATCGGTATGGTGGTGGATGATGCGATTGTGGTACTTGAAAACGTGACGACACATATTGAGCGTGGCTCGGACCCGAAACAGGCAGCAGTACATGGAACGAATGAGGTGGCTATTTCCGTAATCGCTTCTACGCTGACCATGATCGCTGTGTTCTTCCCGTTGACCATGGTAAGCGGTATGTCCGGTGTGCTCTTCAAACAGCTGGGCTGGATGATGTGTGCCATCATGTTTGTGTCTACCGTCGCGGCTCTGTCACTGACCCCGATGCTCTGTTCGCAATTACTTCGCCTGCAGAAGCGGCCGTCGAAGATGTTCAAGCTCTTCTTTACTCCGATAGAGAAAGCGTTGGACGCACTCGATACAGGTTATGCGAAAATGCTGAACTGGGCAGTTCGTCATCGTCCGGTTGTGATTGTGGGATGTATTGCTTTCTTCGTTGTCAGCTTGCTGTGTGCGAAAGGAATCGGTACGGAATTCTTCCCTGCACAGGATAATGCCCGTATTGCTGTTCAGCTTGAATTGCCGATCGGTACACGAAAAGAGATTGCTCAGGAACTTTCCGAGAAGCTGACTAACCAGTGGCTGACGAAGTATAAAGATATCATGAAGGTATGTAACTATACCGTAGGTCAGGCGGACTCGGATAATACGTGGGCTTCCATGCAGGACAACGGCTCGCACATTATTTCCTTCAACATCAGTCTGGTAGACCCGGGAGATCGTGATATCTCACTGGAAGCAGTCTGTGACGAGATGCGTCAGGACTTGAAAGGTTATCCGGAGTTCAGCAAGGCACAGGTTATTCTGGGAGGTAGTAATACAGGTATGTCTGCTCAGGCAAGTGCCGACTTTGAGATATACGGATACGATATGACGATGACTGATAGCGTAGCAGCCCGTTTGAAACGTGAGTTGCTGACCGTGAAAGGGGTGACCGAGGTGAACATCAGCCGTAGTGACTACCAGCCCGAGTATCAGGTTGATTTCGACCGTGAGAAGCTGGCGATGCACGGACTGAACCTGGCTACAGCCGGTAACTACTTGCGTAATCGTATCAATGGTGCCGTTGCTTCCAAATATCGTGAAGACGGGGATGAGTATGATATCAAAGTGCGCTATGCACCCGAATATCGTACAAGTCTGGAAAGCATCGAGAACATCCTTATTTATAATGCCAAAGGCGAGTCCGTGCGTGTAAAAGATGTCGGAAAGGTAGTCGAACGTTTTGCGCCTCCTACCATTGAGCGTAAAGACCGTGAACGTATCGTGACCGTATCCGCCGTTATCTCCGGTGCTCCGTTGGGTGACGTAGTGGCAGCAGGTAACAAGCTTATTGATAAGATGGATATTCCGGGAGAAATCACGATTCAGATTTCCGGTTCGTATGAAGACCAGCAGGATTCGTTCCGCGACTTGGGAACATTGGGTATCCTGATTGTCATTCTTGTATTCATCGTAATGGCAGCACAGTTCGAGTCTCTGACTTATCCGTTCATTATCATGTTCTCTCTGCCGTTTGCATTTAGTGGAGTCTTGATGGCGTTGTTCTTTACGGGCAGTACGCTGAGTGTAATGAGTTTGCTGGGAGGTATCATGCTGATCGGTATTGTGGTGAAGAACGGTATTGTGCTCATCGACTACATTACGCTCTGTCGAGAGCGGGGTATGGCGGTCATCAACTCTGTGGTGACATCCGGTAAGAGCCGTCTCCGTCCGGTATTGATGACAACAGCCACGACCGTTCTGGGTATGATCCCGATGGCTATCGGTGGCGGACAAGGTTCTGAGATGTGGAGTCCGATGGCGATTGCCGTAATCGGTGGTCTGACGGTATCTACTGTGTTGACACTCGTCCTGATTCCTACGCTGTACTGTGTATTTGCCGGAACAGGTATCAAGAACAGACGTCGTAAACTCCATCGCAAACGCGAACTGGATGTCTATTTCCAGGAACATAAAGATGAAATTATTAAGAAATAACAGAAAAGAAATATGAAATCAGTATTGATAACATTCGATCAGGCTTATTACGAACGGATCATGGCATTGCTCGACCGTCTGAACTGCCGTGGCTTTACATACCTTGAAAAGGTGCAGGGACGTGGCTCAAAGACAGGCGATCCGCACTTCGGTAGTCATGCCTGGCCCAGTATGTGTTCGGCTATCCTTACGGTGGTCGATGACAATAAAGTCGATCCGTTGCTGGATACACTACATAAGATGGACTTGCAGACCGAACAGCTGGGATTACGTGCATTTGTATGGAACATTGAACGAACCATCTAGCGTTCGAACAGTGAATAAATAATCGGAAGGGAGAATCTATAAATAATGTAGATTCTCCCTTCTTTTTTCTTGCTTTTCCCTATCTTTGCAGCCTGAAAACGTCCGGCACCGATGAACTTGTGGTCCGGCACCGATGAGGCCTTCCTTCGGCACCGATGAGGAGGTGGCTCGGCACCGGATAAAAAACGAGGACTTAATGAGTGCTTATATCTACTTATAAGATGGAGATTATCAAGAACTACCTGAAATATTCGTTATGGCTTGTACTCATTGTGTTTGCAGCACTCTTTGGGTTGCACTGGCTTCCGGCTATAACGATCGACGGACACACGATGAGGCGTGTCGATCTTTTAAGCGATCTTCGCTATCCGAAGCAGGAAGTGGCGGTAGCCGATTCGGATACCATTCCTTTACCTCCTGTCGTAAAGCCGGTTTTTGTCGATACTTGTCGTGCGGGCATGACTTGCATTGAAGATTACGGTGACTCTACCCGTCGCGGTATGGCTTCTTTTTATGAAGCGCTCGACCGTACTTCTTCTTCACATCCGGATCATGACGGGCTGGTACGTATCGCCGTTTTCGGTGATTCATTTATAGAGGCGGATATCTTTACGGCTGATTTACGTGAAATGCTTCAGAAGCGGTTTGGCGGTTGCGGTGTCGGATTTGTCACAATAACTTCGATGACGAGCGGGTATCGTCCTACCGTGCGGCATACTTTCGGCGGGTGGTCCAGTCATGCGGTGACGGACAGTGTGTATTTCGATAAAAAGAAACAGGGTATTTCCGGACATTACTTTATTCCCCGTGAAGGAGCATACGTTGAGTTGAGGGGGCAAAGCAAATATGCTTCGCTGCTTGATACCTGTCAGCAGGCTTCGATTTTCTTCTATAATAAAGATTCCGTTCATCTTACTGCCCGTGTGAATCGGGGGGAGAGTAAGAATTATTCCTTAGCGCCTTCGGGCGATTTGCAGAAGATTTCCGTTGAAGGACGCATCGGCTCTGTCCGGTGGACGGTAGATCGTGCCGATTCTACGTTGTTCTATGGCTTGGCGATGGATGGTAAGAAAGGAATCATTCTTGATAATTTCTCCTTGCGAGGCAGTTCCGGCTTATCGTTGCGGGGGATTCCGCAACAAATGCTGCGTCAGTTTAACGAGCAGCGTCCTTATGATCTGATTATTCTTGAATACGGATTGAATGTGGCTACCGAACGGGGACGCAATTATGATAATTATCAGAAGGGACTGCTCACTTCTATCGAACATCTGAAGAATTGTTTTCCACAGGCGAGTATTTTGCTGTTAAGCGTCGGCGACCGTGATTATAAGACAGAAGATGGTGAACTTCGTACCATGCCGGGAGTCAAGAATCTGATTCGCTATCAGCAGAACATTGCTGCCGAAAGCGGTATCGCTTTCTGGAATATGTTTGAAGCGATGGGAGGCGAAGGCAGTATGGCGAACCTCGTACACGCCAAACCTTCGATGGCGAACTACGATTATACTCATATCAACTTCCGGGGAGGCAAACATCTGGCAGGACTGCTCTATGAAACATTGATATATGGTAAGGAACAATACGACAGGAGGCGTGCTTATGAGCAAGAATAACCTGTTGCTGGGCTTTATCTTGGGGGTACTTGGAACTTTCTTTCTTCTTCCGGCAGGAAAGGCGCAAGACCGTATCCCTGCCTGTCCTCCACTGGGGAAGACCTTGAAAATGATAAAACCTTTGCGGGAAATGAATTGGGCGAATGATACCATCGCCGTGCAGACTTCTTTTCCTTCCGCTTTCCGCGAAACCGGAAGGAATGAGATAATCGACAGCATTGCCCTGCTGACACCCGTATTTGAACGTCTCCGTCAGGTACGTGCCGGACTTTCCGAAGATACGGTGCGTATTCTCCATATCGGAGACAGTCACGTACGCGGGCACATCTATCCGCAGACTACGGGAACGCTGCTGAAAGAAACCTTTGGTGCTGTCTCTTATACCGATATGGGGGTGAACGGGGCTACCTGTCTGACGTTTACCCATCCGGGACGTATTGCCGAGATTGCAGCCATGAAGCCGGAACTGCTGATTCTGTCCTTCGGAACCAACGAAAGTCATAACCGGCGATATAACGTCAACCTGCACTATAATCAGATGGACGAACTTGTCAAACTGTTGCGCGACAGCCTTCCCGATGTCCCTATTCTTCTCACCACACCTCCGGGTTCTTACGAAAGTTTCCGGCAAAGGCGGCGGAAACGTACGTACGCCATCAATCCCCGGACGGTTACAGCGGCAGAAACAATTCGCCGTTATGCCAAAGATCATCGTCTGCTCGTGTGGGATATGTACGATGTAGTAGGGGGCAAGCGCCGTGCCTGTACCAACTGGACGGAAGCGAAATTGATGCGTCCCGATCATGTGCATTATTTACCTGAGGGATATATCCTGCAAGGAAATTTATTATACCAAGCCATTATTCAAGCTTATAACGATTATGTTTCCCATTGATATTGATTTCAGCCGGTTAAAAGAGGTGCTTACCTACGATCCGCAGGCACCTATGATATTCAGCAGTGGTATCTTCCTTTGGCTGTTTGCCGCCTTTATGATCGTGTACACCTTGTTGCAGCGTAAGTATACGGCCCGTATTCTGTTTGTGACGCTTTTCTCTTATTACTTTTATTATAAGAGCAGCGGCACTTACTTTTTCCTGCTGGCGCTGGTCACGGTTTGCGACTTCCTGCTGGCGCAATGGATGGACCGTACCGAAGGACGCTGGAAGCGTAAAGGCCTGGTGACTCTGAGTTTGGGAGTCAATCTGGGGCTTCTTGCCTACTTTAAATATACTAATTTTCTGGGTGGAGTGATTGCCTCGTTGATGGGAGGAGAATTTACGGCGCTTGATATATTCCTGCCTGTAGGAATCTCATTCTTCACTTTCCAGTCATTAAGCTATACCATTGACGTTTACCGGAAAGACATCAAGCCATTGACCAACATACTGGATTACGCGTTTTATGTATCCTTCTTTCCGCAGCTGGTGGCCGGACCGATTGTGCGTGCCCGTGACTTTATTCCGCAAATCCGGAAACCGCTTTTCGTTTCTCAGGAGATGTTCGGGCGGGGGATTTTCCTTATTCTCTCCGGTTTGTTCAAGAAAGCAATCATTTCCGATTATATCAGTGTCAACTTCGTGGAGCGTATCTTTGATAATCCGACCCTTTATTCCGGTCTCGAGAATCTGATGGGAGTATACGGATATGCTTTGCAGATTTACTGTGACTTCTCCGGATATAGCGATATGGCTATCGGTATCGCTCTGCTGCTGGGCTTTCATTTTAATCTCAACTTTAATTCTCCTTATAAGTCCGCCTCCATTACTGAATTTTGGCGGCGTTGGCATATCTCATTGTCCAGTTGGTTGCGCGATTACTTGTACATATCCTTGGGAGGAAACCGGAAAGGTAAGTTCCGCCAGTATCTGAATCTGATTATTACCATGTTTCTGGGCGGATTGTGGCACGGAGCTTCCTGGAACTTTGTACTTTGGGGAACATTTCACGGCATCGCTTTGGCGGTGCATAAGATGTGGATGTCCATCATAGGTCGTAAGAAAGGAGAACAAAGTCATGGCTGGCGTCGTGTATTCGGAGTCATTATCACTTTCCACTTTGTCTGTTTCTGCTGGATATTCTTCCGTAATGCTGATTTTCAGAACTCGATGGATATGTTGAGACAGATATTCACCACTTTTCGTCCGCAGCTTTTTCCACAATTGATCGAAGGATACTGGCGCGTGTTTGCCTTGATGCTGCTCGGCTTTCTGCTTCATTTCACTCCGGATAGTTGGGAGAATGCTGCTTGCCGTGGAGTCATTCGCTTGCCGTTCTTAGGGAAAGCTCTGCTGATGGTGGCTCTGATTTATCTGGTCATTCAGATGAAGAGTTCGGAGATTCAGCCGTTTATTTATTTCCAGTTTTAGCTTTCTTTCCACACAGTTTTGTTCATTACCATACGGTTTTGAGCTAAATGATAGTCGGTTCTATCTTCAATTCTCCTCCTTCGGGAAGGAGGAGTACCCGTAGGGGGAGGTGGTAGGTGAATACATAATCCTGTCATTTACAAAGAAATAGGTATAAACATTATTTTTCCTACCACCT
>ENA-UESC01002078-UESC01002078.1-human-gut-metagenome-genome-assembly--contig:-NODE-2078-length-13291-cov-4.088315_pt1 | contig 13291 bp, 11 predicted proteins | sample MGYA00242998_ERZ507999 | MGnify/ENA primary metagenome ERZ507999 (study PRJEB26167, sample SAMN06115465) | human gut metagenome | host: Homo sapiens | place: China:Hubei | collected 2016-04-27... | reverse complement strand
GTTGGTAGACCAACGGGAATATCCCTATTTTCCACTTTCGTCATGGTAGATACCAGAAAGAAAATAAGCAGAAGAAACACACAGTCGATTAAAGGAGACATAGAAACTTCCGGTTCGTCCTCGTTATTAAATAATGATAGTCTCATAGGCTTAATAGGGTTTGCTTCCAAGGCGTACACGTGTATGTGTAAACCCCTGTATTTGACATTGGTCGAAGATTTCTATCACTGTACTTACCGGTACAGTACGATAGGCCGTCACATCTATATTTGTTTCCACTCCCCGGCTATTACGCAATTCGGAAAGAAAAGCGCTTAAATCCTTTACAGGCAAATAAGTGCTTTCACCTCAATAGGCATCATGCCCTACTACCTGATACACATTCTTCTTTTCATCTACTGCGATAATCACCGCTTCCTCACCTGCCCGTGTAGTGGAAAGGCTTGAAGTCATTGTAGGAAGCGTTAACGGAATCTGCATTTCCCATTTTTTCATCATCGTAGTTACTAAAAAGAAAATGAGCAGCAAGAACACACAGTCTATCAAAGGAGACATTTGCACTTCTACCTTATCATCGTCAAACCTGATCATTTCCTTGTCCTTGCTGCCCTTATGGGACTTTGTAGTGCCGCTTAAATATGCAGCCTCAAGTATATTGGTCTTGCCCTGGGCATTATCGCCGTAGATTATGTTGGTTTCACTGTCAAAGCTGATATCCAGTTTTTCGTAATTTCTGAAATTACTCAGTTGGATTGACTTAATAATCATTATTTAACAACCTTAACTGTTTCGCCGTCATATGAGAAAACATCTCCGTCGTGAAGCTTTTTTCCTCTCTGAAGCTCAGTTTCACCGTTTACAGTCACCTGACCATCCTGAATAACAATTTTTGCCTCAACTCCCGAGCTCACAAGGTCTGCCTTTTTAAGAGCCTGTCCCAGCTTAATGAACTCATCCTGTTCTCTTATAGAAATCTGTTTCATAAAATCTCCTAGTTTGCTGCTGTATTAAAATTTACCGGAAGAATGGTAAATAAACTTGCCCTCATCATCCTTAATAAAGCATGGTGCCTTTGGATTGACCATGTATAAATTAACCTCCTCCTCATCGATAACACGAAGTGCATCTATGAAGAACTTAGGATTAAAGCCTATCATAATATCTTTTCCATCTTTGTCGATATCGATGTCCTCATTCATGGAACCGATAAATGAATTGATGCGAAGCTCCATATTGCCATCTGTGATATTCATGATAATAGGCTTCTTATCTCCCTCCTTTACAAGAAGAGTAGCACGGTCTATACAGTCAAGAAGCTCACGCTTATTGATGCGAACCCTAGTGTCGTAGTCAGATGAAAGCATCTGGTCAATCTTGAAATACTCACCCTCGATAAGACGTGAAACAACAGTAGTATTTTCAAATTCAAAAACAATATGATTGTTAGTGATATAGATAACAACATCCTCATCCGCGGATCCCGGAATAATCTTGCTTATTTCCTGCAGAGTCTTGCCGGGAACAACAACCTTCTTGCTGTCATAGTGATTTTTCATCTCGATATATCTGATAGATATTCTGTGTCCGTCAAGAGAAACAACTCGAAGCTTATTCTCCTCAATCTCAAAAAGCTCACCTGTCATCAGCTTATTGTTGTCATTGTCAGCAATTGAAAAAATTGTCTGTCTGATAACCTCTTTAAGGGTAAACTGTGAGAGGACAATAGACTCATTTCTCTCAACATATGGTATGTAAGAAAAATCATCACCTGATTTTCCGATGATATTGAACTTGGCCTTTTCACATGATATGACGGTCTTGAAGGAAGCATCTGTCTCAATTGTTACATCATTGTCAGGAAGCTTTCTCACTATTTCTGAAAAAATCTTGGCATCAAGAGCGATAATTCCTCTCTCTTCGATAGTTCCGTCTATTATTGTTTCGATTCCAAGCTCCATATCGTTGGCCATAAGCTTAATCTCGTTTGCAGATGCATCAATCAGTATACACTCGAGAATTGCCATTGTAGTACGTGTAGGTACTGCCTTCGATACGATATTAACACCTTTCAGTAAATTTGCTTTTGAACAAATAAGTTTCATTTAGAAAAACTCCTTCCTGCGCGTATATATAAATATTTAAAAGATATTCGTAATATTCTTCTTAGGGGCTGTTAAAAAGTTCAAAACCCCTTCAAAGCCTTTAAAGACAAGCTTTAAGCGGCTTGATAACTTGCTTAAAAGCCTGTTGAAGTAAAAATGATAAAAATTGATAACTTTTTATTCACTTTCCTTCAACCTGTCATTAACATGCTCATGTGGAAATAAAAGCAAGGTTATAACCAAATTATTAACATGCAAATGAGCACATATATAAATAGGTAGAAACTAATTTGGATTAATCTTTTTCTTGATAGTTTCTATGAGAGTACGTGTACTGTCATTCTCCTCGTAATCCTTGGTGACCTTCTTGATGCCGTGGATGATAGTAGAGTGGTCTCTGCCGCCCAAAAGCTGGCCGATTACATCAAGTGAATCAGAGGTCATGGTCTTGCAGAGGTACATGGCAATCTGCCTTGGACGTGCAATCTCGCTGCTTCTGGTCTTTGAAATCATCTGGTCAACAGAGATGTGGAAATGCTCTGAAACGACCTCGATGATGAGCTGTGCAGTGATTTCCCTTGGCTTGTCCGGCGTGATGATATTGGAAAGCTCCCTCTCAGCGATATCCATGGTGATGTGAGTATGCTCGAGATTGTGGAAGGCTAAAAGCTTGTTTAAGGCTCCCTCAAGCTCACGGATGTTGGAGCTGATGTTTGAGGCAATGTAGTTTAAAATATCATCATCTATATCAAAATTGTCAGTTTCAGCTTTCTTACGGAGGATAGCCATCCTCGTCTCATAGTCGGGAGTACCGATATCAGCCATCAGTCCCCACTCGAAACGTGAGCGGATACGCTCCTCGAGAGTCTCCATCTCCTTAGGCGGCTTATCAGAGGTAAGGATAATCTGCTTGCCCTGTGTCTGCAGTGTGTTGAAGGTGTGGAAAAACTCCTCCTGAGTACTTTCCTTTCCTATGATGAACTGGATATCATCAATCATGAGCACATCTACAGTCCTGTATTTGTCACGGAACTTTGTCATGGCAGAAGAATTACCGTTACGGATAGATTCGATAACCTCGTTGGTAAACTCTTCAGAAGTAACATAAAGCACCTTGGTATCAGGATTCTGGTCAATGATGAAATGACCTATTGAATGCATAAGATGAGTCTTGCCAAGTCCAGGACCACCATATATATAGAGCGGATTGTATGCTTCACCCGGGCTTTCTGCCACTGCAAGGGAAGCAGAATGGGCAAATCTGTTATTATTACCTACGACAAAGGTGTCGAAGGTATAGTTAGGGTTTAAGTTTGAGTGATCTCCCTTTACAGGAGTCTGTGGCTCAAGCTGAGGGGTATCGTTGTTTTTAAACTTAAGGCTCTGAGCCTGATCCGGTAAAATAAACTGGATATTATACTCGATACCTGTCACCTCACCTATAGCTACCTTAAGAGGAAGATAATATTTTTTGTTGATATAGCTGAGCCCCATCTGCTCAGACGGAACGAGAATATACAGTGTATTGCCGTCTATGGCGAACACCTCAAGCGGTTTTATCCACGTATTAAAGGAAACGTCTGTCAGACCATGCTCTTCCTTGACCATCTGTAGTATTTCATTCCACTTTTCCATTACTTTATCCATCAAAGTTCTCCATTATTTAACATATAAAGAGTATATTATGGGAATGTTCTCCACAATCCCATACATACTATATAGTACACTATTTTTGGCATTTAGGCAATGTAAAAAGATTTACAAAAATGATTTATTCACATTTTTCAACCACAATTATACAAAGTTACCAACATGTTATTCACATATTGTGGATAACTTTTTGATATCTTGATAACTTTCCACAATATGTTGGTCACAATAGGTGGTTTATATCAAAATATAGATGGTTATCAAGAATTATTATATATATAGAAGAAACTCGTTTTCCACATTTTTATTGTGGAATGTAAACCGATAAAAAAATATATGTAGAAATTTAAAGAAAATTGAGAAAATCCTTGACACAACAGGAATTTTTGTTATAATTATACCGATGTTTTTTAACGTAAAGGAGGTGGATATATATGAAGATGACATTCCAACCTAAGAAGAGACAGAGAGCAAAAGTTCATGGATTCAGACAGAGAATGAAAACTGCTGGCGGAAGAAAAGTAATCGCAGCCAGAAGATTAAAAGGAAGAAAAAAATTATCAGCATAGGCCACAATTTTTGTGGTCTTTTCTTCATTTTTGATTGTTTTTAGAAGGACAGCGTCAAATGAAATTTTCAGATTCGTTGAAAAAAAACAAGGATTTTCAGAATGTATATAATAACGGTGTATCGTTTGCTAACAGATACCTCGTTATGTATGTTCTGAAAAATAACACAGAAAATAATCGTATAGGTATATCAGTTAGCAAAAAAGTTGGAAATAGTGTTATTAGACATCATATTACTCGTCTCGTGAGAGAGAGCTACAGACTACATGAGGACATGTTCGATAGTGGTTTGGACATCGTAGTCATCGCAAGAGTTGCAGCGCGGCATGTTGGTTATAAGGAAATAGAAAGTGCTGTTTTACATCTTGGAGGTCTTCACAGGATTATTAAGAAACAAAATATTTGAATAATGAAAAAGAGGATGGAATCGTTTTGAAAAGTATCTTGATATTTTTGATTAAATTTTATAGGAAGTATATTTCCCCGATGAAATCAACGAAATGCCCATATTGTCCGACCTGCTCAGAGTATGGTTTGCAGGCTGTGCAAAAGTACGGTGCCATAAAGGGTGGTCTGCTTGCGGCATGGAGGATATTGAGATGTAATCCTTTTTCAAAGGGTGGGGATGATCCGGTTCCATAGCAGCAATGGAGGTTTTTATGTCGGACATTTTATTAACCGCATATCCAGGCTCTATTCTTGGACCAATTGCCAAGCTTCTCGGTATGCTGATGGATTGGATATACAGTGGTATATCTAATATTACAGGTGGAAGAGTTGAGAGCGTTGTACTAAGTATTGTAATTATTACGATTATAATCTACATGTGTCTGTTGCCACTGACTATTAAGCAGCAGAAGTTTTCTAAGCTATCACAGAAAATGCAGCCTGAGATGCAGGCTATCCAGGCTAAATATAAAAATAAAAAGGACCAGGCTTCAATGATGGCCATGCAGGAGGAAACACAGCTTTTGTACCAGAAGTACGGTATTTCTCCGATGGGAAGCTGTGTGCAGATGCTTATACAGATGCCTATTCTGTTTGCACTGTACCGTGTATTTTACAATATTCCTGCTTATCTGAGCGGAGTTAAGGGCTCTTTTACAGGGCTTGTTGATTCAATTCAGCAGACAAGCGGATATCAGGATACACTTGTCAGTCTGATGGAAAAGTATAATGTTGTCACATCAAGCGGTCTTAACGCTTCAAATGCGGCTTCAAAGCTTGCCGATGCAAGTGGTGATACTTTAAGCAATTATATCATTGATATCCTTTATAAGCTTCCTTCAAAGGGCTGGGATGCTCTTATGGACGGTAAGTTTTTTGATGGTATCCAGAGCGCAGTTGAGAAGACGCACGATGCGTTACTTCATTTCAACTACTTTTTGGGACTGAATATCTCAGATACACCTTGGTATATCATAAAAAGCAACTTTACGGACAAGCCTGATAAGTGGTTACTTTTTGTAATACTTGCACTGCTTATTCCTGTACTGTCATATCTGACACAGATGATCAATATCAAGCTCATGCCACAGGCTACAAACGGCAATGACCAGATGGCAAGCCAGATGAAGATGATGAATCTCATGATGCCATTTATGTCATTTGTTATCTGCTTTACAGTTCCTGTAGGTCTTGGTATTTACTGGATCTGCTCTGCACTTGTAAGAGGTATCCAGCAGTTCTTCGTCAACAGACATATCGAGAATCTTGATCTTGAGGCTGTTATGGCAAAGAACGAGGAAAAGGCAAAGAAGAAGAGAGAAAAAATGGGACTGTCTGAGGATTATATAAAGAAGGCAGCTCAGATTAAGACAAAGTCAATTGACAATAAGGCAAACGTATCTGTATCAGCAGGCACAGAGGAGAAGCTTGCAAAGGCCGCTGAGTACAAGGCTAATGCAAAGGCAGGCTCACTTGCTTCAAAGGCTAATATGGTTAAAGAGTTTAATGAACGCAATTCACGCAAATAGGGGGAGAAAATAGTGGAATACATTGAAGTATCTGCAAAAACAATTGACGATGCTTTGACAGAGGCATCTATTAAACTTGGAACAACAAGCGATAAGCTAGAGTATGAGGTAATTGATAAGGGAAGCAATGGTTTCCTTGGAATTGGCAGTCGTGATGCTGTCATCAAGGTTAAAAAGGCCGAGGCAAGTGTTGAGGATGAGATTCGCGAATTCCTTGACAGTGTATTTAAGGCAATGAAGCTTGAGGTTACTATTGATATCAAAGTGGATGAGGACAACAGAAATGTTGATGTTGAGCTTAACGGACCTGAGATGGGCGTTTTAATCGGCAAGAGAGGTCAGACTCTCGATTCACTCCAGTACCTTACAAATCTTGCTATCAATAAGCAGTCTGAGAATTACTACAGAGTAAAGATTGATACTGAGGATTACAGAAAGAGAAGAAGAGAGACACTTGAGAATCTTGCCAAGAATATTTCATTCAAGGTTAAGCGTACAAAGAGACCTGTTTCTCTTGAGCCGATGAATCCTTTTGAGAGAAGAGTGATTCATTCTGCACTTCAGAATGATAGATTTGTTGAAACACACAGCGAGGGTGATGAGCCTTACAGACACGTTGTTGTGACACTTAAGAAATAATAGATATAAATCATTAAAAGGGTATCTGGTTTCAGGTATCCTTTTTGAATATATATTATCTTAGAATTTTTGAGGAATTTCATATGCAAAATGATACAATAGCGGCTATTGCCACAGCTATGTCTCCGTCCGGAATCGGAATTATCAGGATAAGCGGAGATGATGCACTTTCGGTAATAGACAGGATTTATAAAAGCAAGAATAATAAAACGAAAATAAGCGCCTGTCAGTCACATACCATTCATTATGGTTTTATATATGACGGCGATGAGAAAATAGATGAGGTTATGGTGCTTTTGATGAAGGCTCCCAATACATACACGAGGGAGGATACTGTGGAGATAGACTGCCACGGTGGTGTGTATGTGATGAAGAGAGTGCTTGAAGCCGTAATCAAAAACGGAGCAAGACCGGCAGAGCCCGGAGAGTTTACTAAAAGGGCATTTTTAAACGGCAGGATTGATTTATCACAGGCAGAATCTGTCATAGATGTAATAAATTCAAAAAATGATTTTGCACTCAAAAGCTCTTTAAGCCAGCTCAGCGGAGCCGTGCTCGGAAGCATCAGGCAGATAAGAGAGCAGCTTTTGCATGAGATTGCATTTATTGAGTCGGCACTTGACGACCCTGAACATATTTCTCTGGATGGTTATCCACAAAAACTACGTGCAATTGTGGATAACGAGTATGTGGAGATAGATAGTCTGTTAAAAACCTCAGATAATGGAAGGATTCTGAAGGAAGGAATAAACACAGTAATCATTGGAAAGCCAAATGCCGGAAAGTCATCTCTTTTAAATGTGCTTGTAGGAAGTGACAGGGCAATTGTCACGGATATAGCCGGAACCACGAGAGATGTGCTTGAGGAACAGATTAATATTGGTGGAATCACCTTAAATCTCGTTGATACTGCAGGCATCAGAAGCACAGAGGATGTTGTTGAAAAAATTGGTGTGAAAAAGGCAATGGAGCATGCCAATGAAGCTGATTTAATCATATATGTAGTTGATTCGTCCGTTGCACTTGATGATAATGATTATGATATTATCAATTTTATTAAAGATAAAAAGGCTGTCATTTTACTAAATAAGTCGGATCTGGCTTCAAAGGTGTCGGCAGATGATATAAAAAAGCTTGTGGATAAAACGGTTATTTCGGTTTCTGCAAAGGAAAGCTCGGGAATAGATGAGCTTTCTGATACAATAAAGGAAATGTTTTTTGATGGACAGGTCTCATTCAATGATGAGATTTATATCACAAATATCAGGCACAAAAAACTATTGTCAGATGCTAAGGAAAGTCTTAAGCTTGTTATGAACAGTATTGATGATGATATGCCGGAGGATTTTTATTCGATTGATTTGATGAGTGCGTATGAGTCACTCGGACTCATAATAGGAGAATCGGTTGAGGATGATCTGATGGATGAGATATTCAGTAAATTTTGTATGGGAAAGTAGGCAGTTATGTGCAGTAAGTTTGTTGAAGAAAATTATGATGTTGTTGTAGTTGGTGCAGGACATGCGGGATGTGAGGCAGCACTTGCGTGTGCCAGGCTTGGACTTGAGACTATTGTTTTCACGGTAAGCGTGGACAGTATAGCGCTCATGCCATGTAATCCGAATATCGGTGGAAGCTCGAAGGGGCATCTCGTCAGAGAGATTGATGCACTTGGCGGCGAGATGGGAAAAAACATTGACAAGACCTTTATCCAGTCAAAGATGCTAAATAAATCGAAGGGGCCTGCTGTTCATTCTCTCCGCGCGCAGGCAGATAAAGAGGAATATAGTATGGAAATGAGAAAAACCCTTCAAAATACCGACCATCTGACCATCAGACAGGGTGAGGTTTCTGAGATTGTTACCGATGAGAATAATAATATAGTCGGTGCAAAAACTACTTCGGGAGCTTTATATCATTGTAAGGCGATTGTGCTGTGCACCGGTACATATTTAAGAGCCAGATGCTTAACCGGCGAGATGATCACTCATACAGGTCCGAATGGACTTTTGGCAGCCAACCATCTGACTCAGTCGCTCATAGATCACGGAATTGAGATGCGCAGATTCAAAACAGGAACTCCAGCGCGTGTAGATAAGAGAAGTCTTGATTTTTCCAAGATGGAGGAACAGTTCGGTGACGAGAGGGTAGTGCCGTTTTCATTTACAACTGATCCTGAAAGTGTGCAGATTGATCAGGTTTCATGCTGGCTTACATATACGAATAGTAAGACCCATGAGATTATCAGAAACAATCTCGACCGTTCACCGATTTATGCAGGCATCATAGAGGGAACAGGTCCTAGGTATTGTCCTTCAATAGAGGATAAGGTGGTTAAGTTTGCTGAAAAGGAAAGACATCAGATATTTATTGAGCCTGAGGGTTTAAACACAAACGAGATGTATGTCGGAGGTATGTCTTCGTCTATGCCTGAGGATGTGCAGTATGAGATGTACCGCACCCTTCCGGGACTTGAAAATGTGAAGATAGTAAGAGATGCTTATGCCATAGAGTACGACTGTATCAATGCAAACCAGCTATATGCATCGCTCGAGTTTAAGAAAATACATGGTCTGTTCAGTGGTGGACAGTTCAACGGTTCGTCCGGATATGAGGAGGCTGCATGTCAGGGACTTATCGCCGGCATCAATGCAGCCATGAAGATACTTGGCAAAAAGCCATTGATACTTGACAGGTCAGAAGCGTACATAGGTGTATTGATAGATGATCTTGTCACTAAGAAAAATAGAGAACCTTACCGCATGATGACTTCTAGAGCGGAATATCGTCTCCTTTTAAGACAGGACAATGCAGATTTGCGTCTCACCGAGAAGGGATACGAGGTTGGTCTGATTTCAAAGGAAAGATATGACTATGTATGTAAAAAGAAAGAGCTTATTGATAAAGAAATAGAGAGAGTGTCGCATGTAAATATCGGTGCAAGGGCTGATGTACAGGAGATTCTGAAGAAATACAACAGTATAGAGCTAAGCAACGGAACCACACTTGAGGAGCTTATCAGAAGACCTGAGCTGGATTATGACAAGCTCGCTCCGATAGATCCCGACAGACCTAAGCTATCTGATGACACAAGAGAACAGATTAATATTCTTATTAAGTACGCAGGGTATATTTCAAGACAGATCAAGCAGGTCTCTCATTTTAAGAAGCTTGAGAAAAAACTGTTACCTACTGATTTTGATTATAATACTATTTCGGGTCTGAGAATTGAAGCACAGCAGAAGCTGAATGAATTTCAGCCGCTTAGTATAGGTCAGGCATCCAGAATTTCAGGTGTCACACCGGCTGATATATCGGTTTTACTTGTATTTCTGGAACAATTAAAATACTCAAATCCTGATTTATTTTCTAGATTAAACCCAGATAATACAAGCGTTGAACAATAATAATGGAGAATAAAATATGAAATATGATTTCACACACTTCACTGATGAATTATCAAAAATTAAATGTACATTAAATAATTCACAATTAGAGCAATTTGAGCTATATTATGACATGCTTATCGAAAAAAACAAGGTTATGAACCTTACTGCCATCACAGATTTCGACGAGGTAATAGAGAAACACTTCCTTGATAGCTTGTTTTTATGCCACACATTAGATTTAAACGCGGAAAAAAACATCATTGATGTCGGAACCGGAGCTGGTTTTCCCGGTATTCCTCTTAAGATAGCTTTTCCTCAGCTTAAGATTATTTTATTAGATTCACTTAATAAGAGAGTTGGATTTTTAAATGAAGTTATTGAAGCGCTTGAGCTTAAGGATATTGAAGCAGTCCATGGCAGGGCAGAGGATTTTGCCAGAGATAAGGAACACAGGGCAGCTTATGATATTTGTGTATCGAGAGCAGTTGCAAATCTATCTACTCTTTCAGAATACTGTCTGCCGTTTGTGAAAATGGGAGGCTGCTTTGTGTCATATAAATCAGGTGAGTGCGAGAGCGAGGTGGCAGATGCAAAGTCGGCCATTTATCTGTTGGGAGGAAAGCTGAATAAAATAGAGCAGTTTGGCTACTCGGATAATCATCGCTCTTTTGTCATAATTGATAAGGTTATGAATACGAGCAACAAGTATCCGAGAAAAGCCGGACTGCCTTCAAAGAAACCATTGTAAAAAACCGTTATAATTGTTGAAGAATAGTTATAGGCGGTGCCTTATTTTAGATTAAAGTATAGAATTAGTTAGTAACAATTTTTTTAATAATTGAAGCTGTCTTCTCCGGTAACTCTAACTGAGGATAAAGCTTTGCATTTGCAATATGGATGATGTCGCATTTACTGTTTAGCTTATGGTAATTGTTGATAACATCCATATTATTTTTTATTCCTGTTGACGCTATAATTGATACATCTTTGTCCAGGTTCTTGAGAGCGGGCGCGATATTAGTATTAATGTAGTTTGATAAAATGCTAGAGTAAAGATATTTGCCGCGGCTTTGCCCTTTATGTGCGGACTCATAGTATGCATCCTTCATATTATCTGATATGAGCTGGCCTCTTGAAATAAATTTATTTCTGAAGAGTAAATCTACCTTGATAGGGCTCATAAGCTTATTGTATATAAATGTACCTATGATTGGCAGATTAATTATGTTCTGCTTAAATTTGGTGCTCTTGTCTGGTATGCATTTAAGCTGTTGCAATGATACAGGGTTTATAAGTATAATTTTATTAAATAAATCCTTTGACAGAGCATTTGCCATGATTACAGGAGCTGTTGAAAGATTGGTTGCAGCTACGTTAACAGGCTTTCCGATTACGTCATTTACAAAAGCTGTGATAATCTGTACATACATGTAGCTTGTATATTGGATGGAAGGCTTGTCCGAGCGGCCACATCCAAGCAAATCAATAGTGTATACGGTATTGTTCTTTGCAAGCTTTTTAGCTACCTTTGCCCATTCTTCACCGGATGCTCCGGAGTCGGTGTCGTGTATTAAAAGTATTGGCTTACCGGTGCCGGTTTTTGTATAAAAGATATTTCCTTCTTTCCATTTGTAGTAGTGGCCATTGTCTACTTTGAGTGCATTTTTTCTTTCGGCATTAGAGTCTACAACTCTGTTGTATATATGCATTCCGGCAATCACTGCAGATGTGAGAAAAAGCAGATTTTTTGTACTTTTTTTCATATTATAACCTCCTTGTTTTTATCTGAAAAATTTGATATATTGATTTTGTATTCTTATAACTATATTATAACAAAAAAGAAGTTTTATACAATTATTTTTTATAATTGCTTTTAAATATAGTAAAAATGATATATAATTATATCGTAGATAAATTAATTATACAAACAAATGTTCGGTGATTATGGTTAAAAAATATTTAGAGAAAACAAGAGATGAATTTTATGACAGCAAGTATGCGCTTATAGAAAAACTTACTGCCGCTGAGAATCATTTTAAAGAAAATATCAAGATTATCCAGATGCTTGAAGGAAAATCCGATGAAAGCTTTGAGGCTTTTACTCCACGTGAAATCAATTCATATAATAAGAGTAAAGTTAAGGAACTTAAGGAAGAGCAGAAGCTGATTGAGCCTCAGATAAAGTCTTTACACAAACAGATATCTGATGTTGATTGCAAGATTGATGAAATCAACAGTGTTATCAGAGTATATAATTCTGATGAGACAACTAATGAAGTAGAGATTTCAGAGGCCATATCTGATGTTATCAACGAAGAGGATAGTGATGCTTTTAAGAGGGTGATTTTACAGACTGTTGAGAGTGAGAGACAGCGTATCGCTCGTGATTTGCATGATTCTACTGTACAGAGTCTGACATCACTTACTCACAAGACAGAGCTTTGTCTTAAACTTATGGATGTTGACCCTATCAGGTGCCGGCTTGAGCTCACGTCTCAGGGAAAGATACTGAAGGATATTATCAATGAGCTTCGAAATATGATTTATAATTTAAGACCTATGTCATTTGATGATATTGGATTTAATATTACTGTTGAGCGTGCGCTTGATAAGCTTCGCAATTCAAATAATATAAGATGCAATTTCAAGACATCCGGTGATGAGTACATGGTAGACAGTCTTGTGTCACTAACCTTACTCAGGGTCATTCAGGAGGCTTGTAGTAATTCTATCAAGCATGGTCATGCCAAAAAAATTAATGTTTCATTAAAGTATGAACCAAAATCACTTACTTTGACAATAAAGGATGATGGAGATGGTTTTGATACATCTGCTATTCCTGAGTTTACCAGAGATGATAATTCAGGCTTTGGATTGTCTATGATGAAGGAAAGAATTTATCTTCTTTCCGGTAAAATATCTATTTCATCAAAACCCGGTGAGGGGTGTATAGTTAAGGTAATTAT
>ENA-UESC01002077-UESC01002077.1-human-gut-metagenome-genome-assembly--contig:-NODE-2077-length-13291-cov-11.560088_pt1 | contig 13291 bp, 10 predicted proteins | sample MGYA00242998_ERZ507999 | MGnify/ENA primary metagenome ERZ507999 (study PRJEB26167, sample SAMN06115465) | human gut metagenome | host: Homo sapiens | place: China:Hubei | collected 2016-04-27... | reverse complement strand
TCCGGGGTGCGGATGTCCTCGGCGTAGCGGCGCAGCAGAGCCGTGACGCTGCCCTGAGACGAGCGGTCGCTCAGCAGCAGGAACTGTGCCCGCTGCACGGCCCGCTTGCGGTAGCGGATGTGGCTGGCGTCGATCTCCCGGATGAGGTTGCTCATCTCTTCCAGTGCGTCCCGCTGCTGCTGGATGATGGCCCGCACACGGGGCGCAGCCTCGCCGGGGGCGCAGCGCTCCACCCGGGCGTAATCCAGTGCCAATTGGGGCAGATACGTTTCCTCGCAGGCGTCCAGCCCTTCTTCCAGATAGGCGCGGTAATTGAACAGGTTGTCGCTGGTCTTGAAGCGGTGGTAGGCCGCCGCCACCACCTTTTCCTCATACTGGTCGAACAGCTCCAGCACCTCCTGCGGGGTGCGGTTGCGGGTGAGCCGGTCGATGTAATGGCCGATGGACGCATTGAGGGCCCGCAGCGATTTGTTCAGCGCTTCCAGATCAGAAGCCACCTCCCGCAGCACGTTCTCGTAGGGGCTTTTCTCCTCCCCCACGCCCTGCAGCAGCTGCCAGGCCTTGTACAGCTTGCCGGTGTAGGTGACCACGCGGGGGTTCAGGATCTCCTCCAGCGCTTCCAGCAGCGGGGTCACCTCCGGCACAAAGGCTAAAGTCGGCTCGCTCTCATAGCTGCCGGGCTGCTCCTCCAGCCAGCCGGTGCGGCGCAGCCGCAGCAGAAAGCCCAGTGCCAGGGTGTGAGGGTCGCGGGTGGGCTGCTCCTCCTCATCGCCGGCACCGTCGGCGTCCAGCATCAGGGGTTTTGCCAGCGCTGCAAAATAATCCTCCGCACGGGAAACTGCCTCCGCGCGGGAAATGCTGTAGTCGGCCGTATGGCGGCACTCTTCCCACAGCAGGAGCAGCAGCTCCGCATAAAACGCCCGGTTCGGCCCCGCCAATGGGCGGAACAGCCGTGGGCTGACCAGTTCAAACAGCTGCATGGAACGTTCCTTTCTGTTCACATCAGAATACGGTTTTATTGTATCACAAGCGGCAGAGTTTGTCACAAAAAGGCGCAAAAAAGCCCCGGGAGCGGGTGCTCTCCGGGGCAGGAAGATCCGGGTTTATTTTGCAGCCATCTCGGCAGCCGCCGCGGCGCAGCGCTCCGTCATCGGTTTACCCCCCCTCCGGAGCCGGGTGCACCATGCCCGGAACACCCTGTTCTGCGCCCATGGAAGGAGGATGCGCAGTTTTTTTCAGATTTCGTGCCGGAACTTTTAAAAATTACACAGTTCTACCATTTTTTCATGCTAAAATGAGGTCGTAAAAATAACAGGCAAAGGATGATCTCCCCATGCAGCACTGTCCCGCCCGGGCAGCCCGGCAGCTGGCGGCAGCAGCACTTGCGCTGGTGCTGCTGCTTGCTCTTGCCGCGCCCCGCGCCCACGCCGCCTTACAGGAAAAACACGGCATCCGGCTGCTGACTTTTGACCACAGCCAGATCCTTTCCATCGGCAACCAGACCTCCGGCAAATGCAGCTGGTATGCACTGCGCTACGCCCGCACCATTCTGGACGGGCGGGTGTGCTCCGGCAGCGGCATGTGGTCCAACGGTGCCGTGTGGTCCGCCGGCGGCTACACCGGGTATTCCGGGGACCTGTCCGCCTGCCTGCATACCATTTACAACGAGCTCTCGGCCGGACGGCCGGTGATCGTGCACCTGAAAAATACCACGGTGAGCGGTGTGAACAAACACGCCAACCGCACCTCTACTTACGAGTATCACCTGTCCGGCTCCGGCTGGACCCAGGTGAACTACCCGCACATTGCCACCAGCGACACCTATGGGCACTGGGTCTGTGTGGTGGGCATAAGCCCCACGGCGGACCCCGATAACCTGAAGGAAAGCGACTTCTACGCGCTGGACCCGGCCCGTGTTTCGGCCAACGGAACGCTGGCGCTGACCCGGCTGCTGGACGGCACCATCTGGACTGCCAACTCTCCCCTCAAAATTGCAGGCTGAAGATAGAAAGAGCAAAACGGCGGACGCACTTGCGTCCGCCGTTTTTGCATGCATCTGTGATTCAGTAGCCGCGCACCGAGAAGCCCCGTTCCCAGGGGTCGGGCGGCAGGTCCTTCTGCCGGATGTCGGTGATGCGCACATAGTCGCTGCGCTGGATCATGGCGAACAATTCCGGGAACTTGTCCGGGTCGCCCTGCACCTCCAGCGTCACGCTGCCGTCGTCCTCGTTTTCCACCCAGCCGGTCAGCTCCAGTGCCTGGGCCGCGTAGCGCGCCCGGTAGCGGAAGCCCACCCCCTGCACCTGCCCGGAGATGGAAAAGTGCCGCCGCACCGTGCCTTCCGGCAAAACCGGCGGGGTGCGGTCCTTCTGTTTCAGAAAATCAAACATCGCAACCTCTTGGGGAATGATGGATCGCACTGCGTGCAATATAATGTGCTGCGCACCGTGCGGTGCATCATTCTTACAATTCCTGATAGGCCGTCATCAATGCGGGGATGAACTGCTTTTTGCGGCTCACCACACCGGGCAGCGTCCAGCTGCCGTCCTCTGCCGGGTGGGTGTCGAACCCGTCGGCCAGCACCTCGGCGGCATAGCGTCCGTTGCTGATGACCACGCTCTCCTCCTTGGGCACGTCGGTGAGCAGCATGTAGATGTCCTCCACATTCTGCTTGTTGCGGGCCTCTTCCAGATAGGGACGCAGCAGCTTTTCGGCGGCCAGCAGGTTCTTGCGGGTCATGTAGCTGCCCTGCGCCACACCAAAGCGGATGTCGCCGCACATGAACACCTTGAAGTCCTGCAGGAACACCTCTTCGGCGGTCTTGCCGTCCAGCTTCTCGCCGGCCTCGAACATCTCATTGGCAAACTCGTCGATGTCCACCCCGGCAATGCCGGACAGACGGTTGGCCGCGTTCACATCCACTGCGGTGCAGGTGGGGCTGCGGAAAGCCAGTGTGTCGGACAGGATGGCCGCCAGCAGCAGGCCTGCGGTCTGGGGCGGGATCTCCACGTCGTTCTCGTCGTACATCTGGGTGATGATGGTGGCCGTGCAGCCCACCGGCTGGTTGCGGAAGTACACCGGGCCGCTGGTCTCCAGGCTGCCGATGCGGTGGTGGTCGATGATCTCCAGGATCTCGGCCTGGTCAAAGCCCTCCACGGCCTGGGTGGCCTCGTTGTGGTCCACCAGGATGATGCGGCGTTTTTGCAGATTGATGATGTTGCGGCGGCTGACCATGCCGCAGTATTTGCCGTCCTCGTCCAGGATGGGGAAATAGCGGTGGCGCACCTTGGCCATCACGCGGGTGACGTCTGCCACCGGGGTGACGAGGGTGAACTTCATGATGTCGCTGCGGGTCATATAGTAGGAGATGGGAGCGCACTGGCTGATCAGCTTACCGGCGGCGTAGGTGTCCACCGGGGCCGACATGATGGCCACGCCCATTTCCTCGGCAATGCGCTGGATGGTGTGGCCCACCTTGGAGCCGTTGCAGATGATGAGCAGCGACGCTTCTTTTTCAATGGCGCACAGCTGGCTTTCGTAGCGGTTGGTCAGGATGACGATGTCGCCTTTTTCCACGGTATTTTCCAGCATTTCGGGCGTGGCGGTGCCGATGCGGATGTGGCCGGTGGTGCACACGTCGTCCTCGCGGCCCACCACCATGGTGCCGCCCAGCGTTTCCAGAATATTGCGGTAGGTGGTCTGGCTCTTGGCCAGGATGCCGGTGTCGAACACGTCCATATTGGCGGTGGCAATGTCCTTGACCGTGATCACGCCCTCCAGCTCGTTGTCCGGGCTGGTGACCGGCAGGGTGTCGATCTGCTTGTCGCGCATGATCTCCCATGCTTTGCGCAGGCTGGTGGTGCCGGGGATGCCGGGCATCTCGCGGTAATCCACATCGCGGATCTTGGGGTTCACGTCGGTGCACATGCGCGGCGGCTTGACCCCGAACTTTTTGAGCACGAATTCGGTCTCCTGGTTCATCTTGCCGGCGCGGCGGGCCTCGCAGACAAGATCGCTGGTCTTGTTTTTCAGCTCTGCATAGGCAATGGCCGAGCAGATGGAGTCGGTGTCCGGGTTGCGGTGCCCGATGACCACGACTTTATGGGCTGTTTTGGGCATAATTCTCCCCCTTTTTTCGGGTCTGCTTCTTATCATGTTGTACGGCCGTGTGCTCCCTGCACGAACACACAGGCTGTGGATTTATTTTAACACAATTATCTGCGGGGGTAAAGTAGAGCAAACGCACCCAGCTTCATTCTTTTTTGCGGCATTTGCGGTGCATCTTGACAAGCTGCGGCAAAAACCGTATGCTGTTGCACAGCAGCATTCCCCAAAATTTTACAACATTTCATCGAATAATGGAGGACGTTCCCATGAAAAAAATGCTCCGCACTCTGTTTGCCGTGCTGGCCCTGACCCTCTGCCTCTGCCTGCCGGCCTTTGCACAGGAGGCAAAGCCCGCCCAGCCCGCCGCGAAAGAGGACAAAACGGTCACCAACCTGACCGGCTTTGCCGATTTCATGCGCGACTCTGTGGGCTTTACCACCAACTTCGGCGGGCCGTACCGGTTTACCGCCGCCGACCACCGCTCTCCGGCCCAGGCCTATGGTGCCGACCCCACCGAAGGGGCTGTGGCCGTGCTGCGGCTGTTCAGCCGCGCTGAGGACCGCAGCACCGCCGTCAACATCAGCGGCCACGCCTTTGTCACGGTGACCAACGTTTCACAGCAGGACATCAATGTGGGCGGGCTGCTCATCGCTCCCGGCACCTCGGTGACCATCGGCACCCGGGGCAACCGCAGCGAGCACGCAGGCATCTGGTACAATCTGGAGGGCTACTACAAATATTATCTGTCCAACTCCTACTACCAGAACCTGTACGGCATCCAGGTCTCGCTGGACCAGAGCCAGCTGGATACCATGAACCAGAACCTTGCAAAAGCGGACCACTGGTCGGCTGTCTACAACTGCTCTGCCTTCTCGACAGGCCTCTGGAACTCCGTCTGTTCCGACACCCTCTCGGCCGGGGACCTCTACACTCCGGCTGCCCTGCGGGATGATATGCTGGCAAAATACCCGGACAAGGTCGTCTTTAGTCCCACCGTCCCTTACGACTATGCCGTGTACTACGGCAAGGATCTGACCCCCAGCAAAGAGTTCTCCTGAACGCACTTTTTTGCCATTTCTTGTATACAACGTCTTGTAATTCTGCGCCATCCGCTGTATGATAAAGGTGTCTGAATCAAGTTCCTTTCATCCTGCGGAGGTTTTCCATGTCAACCACCCAAAAACCAATCAACCCGCTCTTCACCCGACAGGCGCTGGTGGCACTGCTGTTGCCGCTCATCGCCGAGCAGGCCCTGAGCGTGACCATCGGCCTGGCCGACACCCTGATGGTGTCCTCGGTAGGCGAGGCCGCCGTGTCCGGCGTGAGCCTGGTAGACAGCTTCAACACCCTCATGATCCAGGTGATGAGCGCCCTTGCCACCGGCGGTGCCGTGGTCACCAGTCAGTACATCGGCCACCGGGAGCCCAAAAACGCCAAGGCCGCCGCTGCACAGATCCTGTTTGTGCTGGCCAGCTTCAGCCTGGTGGTGGCCGCCGTGGTCGTAGTGGGCCGCCACGCCATCCTGCGGGGCATCTTCGGCTCCATTGACGCCGACGTGATGCGCTACGCTGAGACTTACTTCCTGCTCTCGGCGCTGAGCTACCCCTTCATCGGCCTGTACAACGCCGGTGCGGCGCTGTTCCGGGCGCAGGGCAACAGCAAGATCAGCATGCTGTCCAGCCTGGTGATGAACGTGATCAACATCGGCGGCAACGCGGTGCTGATCTTCGGCTTCGGCATGGGGGTCATGGGCGCGGCGCTGGCCAGTCTGGTGTCCCGCGCCGTGGCCTGCGCGGTGGTGCTGTACCTGCTGCAGAAGCCCGCCTGCCCCCTGCGGGTGGACGGCCTGCGGGCCCTTGCACCGGACGGCGGCCTCATCCGCCGCATCCTGCGGGTGGGCATCCCCGCCGGCATCGAGAACGGCATGTTCCAGATCGGCAAGCTGTCGGTGTCCAGCCTGACCTCTACGCTGGGCACGGCCGCCATTGCGGCCAACGCCGTGGCCAACACCGCCACCACCTTTTTGAACATCCCGGCCAACGCCGTGGGCATGGCCGCCCTGACCGTGGTGGGCCAGTGCCTTGGCGCCGGGGAGAAGGAGCAGGCCGTGTACTACTCCCGCCGCCTGCTGCTCACCGCCTACTGCGGTGCCTGGGTCATGAACCTTTCTGCCTTCCTGTTTGCCAACCGGTTCGCCATTTCCCTGTTCAACCTCTCGCCGGAGGCACAGACCATGGCCCTGCAGGTGATGGTGTGGTTCAACTTTGTGTCCCTGTTCTTCTGGCCGTCCAGCTTCACCCTGCCCAACATCCTGCGCGCCGCCGGCGACGCCCGGTTTACCATGGCCGTGAGCATCCTTTCCATGTGGGTGTTCCGGGTGGGCTTCTGCTATGTGATGGTGCTGGGCTTCCACGGCCGTCTGCTCTCCATCTGGATGGGCATGTTCCTGGACTGGGTGTTCCGCTCGCTGTGCTTCTTCGTGCGCTTTGCACGGGGCCGGTGGATGGAACAGAGCGTCATCTGACCCCCTGTGTTTTCCAAGCCGTCTGCACCCTTTGCGGGGTGCGGGCGGTTTTTCTTTTTTGCCCTGTGCAAGAAAACGCCGCGCTGGATCGTATTGTAGTCAGAAGGTTCTTTTGGGTGCCAATTTTACGCAGATTCTACAAATAAATCGTTCGTTTTTTGACAAAGTTGTCACCTTTCCTTCTTGTTTTCGCAACAACGTGGGCGTATAATCTTTGAATGCTAAGAGTTTGCCCTGTCGCAAAAAGGAGGCTTTTTCCCATGAAACGCAACTGGTTTGCGCGCCACCCCATCGGGTTCATGGCGCTGTATTTTCTGCTGTATCTGTCCGCTTTCAACTTTCTGGAGACGCAGATCTCCATGCCCCGTGTCCTGCTGGTGCATTGCCGACTGGACGATCTGATCCCCTTCTGCAAATACGCCATCCTGCCCTACTTTGCATGGTTCGCATGGATTCCCTTCACCCTGTTCTACCTGCTGTGGAAGGCCCCGCGCGAGGACTTCTGGCGGCTGTGCCTGCCGCTGTTCGGCGGTATGACCATCGCACTGGCCTGCTATGTGATCCTGCCCACCGGGCTGGACCTGCGCCCCTACTATGTGCCGGGCACCGATCTTTTTGCCCGTGCCGTTCGGATGCTGTACCGCACCGACACCCCCACCAACGTGTGCCCGTCCATCCATGTGTTCAACTCGATGACCCTGATGCTGGCCTACCACCGCTGCCGCCTGTTTGAGGAGCCCCGCCGCCGCTGGATGCGTCCGGCTGCCGATGTGCTGTGCTTCTCCATCGTGTGTTCCACCATGCTGCTCAAGCAGCACAGCTGCATCGACGTGGTGCTGGGTGCCCTGCTGGCACTGGTGCTGGATGCCCTGTTCAACCGCGCCGCTGAGCGCAGCGAACAGCCGCAGATCTGGCACGCTTAAACAAATCCCTTCAGAATGCCCCGCCCGGAAACCGCCGGGCAGTGACCCACAAAGCAAAAGGGCGGAAGCGCACCGAAAACGTGCGCTTCCGCCCTTTGTTGTAGTTTGATTCAGAACAGCCCCTCCGGCAGGCAGACGTCCTGCTTGGGCACCTTTGCCCAGGAAAAACCCGGGATGAGGCTTTCCGGCGTGCAGGGTGCCGGTTCCGGCTGCAGGCCGTAGGCATAGGCCAGCTTGCCCACGATCTCCTGCGCGGTGTATTTTTCCCGCAGGTTCTCCAGGCTCTGGTCCCCGTCCCGCTTGGACAGCCGCCGCCCGTCCGGGGCCAGCAGCAGCGGGCAGTGGGCAAAGGTTGGAGCCTGCAGGCCCAGCAGACGGTACAGGTACAGCTGCCGCGCCGTGGAGGACAGCAGGTCCGACCCGCGCACCACCTCGGTGACCCCCATGCGGGCATCGTCCACCACCACGGCCAGCTGATAGGCGAACACGCCGTCCGCCCGGCGCAGGTAAAAGTCGCCGCAGTCCCGCAGCAAGTTCTCCGTGTGGGGGCCCATGCAGCCGTCCAAAAAGGTGATCTCCTCGTCCGGCACCCGCACCCGGTAGGCCGGGGCCTTCTTTTTGCGCTTTTCGGCGATCTGGGCGGCGGTCAGGTCCCGGCAGGTGCCGGGATAGATGACGTTGCCGTCCGAGGTGTGGGGCGCACTGGCCGCGTGCAGCTGGGCGCGGGAACAGAAGCAGGGGTACACAAGGCCCTGCGCTTCCAGCTTTTTGTACTGCCCGGTGTAGATGTCCGCGCATTCGCTCTGGTAGTAAGGCCCGTGGGGGCCGCCGGTGCTGCCGCCCTCGTCCCACACAAGACCCAGCCATGCAAGGTCCTGCTCCAGCAGGTCCGCGTAAATGCGCGGGCAGCGCTCGGCGTCCAGATCCTCAATGCGCAGCACGATGCGGCCGCCCTGGCTTTTGGCACTGAGCCAGGCCAGCAGGCTGCAGGCCAGATTGCCCAGATGCAGCCGCCCGCTGGGGCTGGGCGCAAAGCGCCCGACCACAGCCCCGCTCACAGGCCCAGCTTCCACTGCCCGTCCTCCGGCTGGAAGATGGGGGTGTTGTAGTAGGCAGCGCAGGCATTGGCCAGATACTCTGCATCCTTGCAGCTGGCCGTTTCCATCGCCGAGTGCATGGCCAGCTGGCCCACGCCAATATCCACCATGGGCATCAGGATCTGGCGGCCCAGCAGGTTGCCCAGGGTGCTGCCGCCCGCCACATCGGCACGGTTGGCAAAGGTCTGCACCGGCACCTCGGCCTTTTCGCAGATGGCGGTAAAGGCGGCACCGGTCAGGCCGCTGGTGGTGTAGGTCTGGCGGGCATTGTACTTGAGGATGACGCCGCCGCCCATGTTCACCGGCAGCTTCTGGTCGCTCTTTTCCGGGTGGTTGGGATGGATGGCGTGGCCGTTGTCGGCGCTGAGCAGCAGGCAGTTGGTGCGGGCGCGGATGCTCTGTTCCTTCGTCACACCAAGGCTCTCCTCAATGCGGGCCAGCACATCGCTCATCAGGCTGCCCTGTGCGCCCTGCCGGCTGGAAGAGCCCACTTCCTCGTTGTCGAACATCACCCAGATGTCGCCGCGGCCCGCTTCCTCACCGCGCCCCTGCAGGAAACCATACAGGGTGGCATAGGCACATTCCAGGTCGTCGATGCGGCCGGACATGAAATATTCGCCCTGCAGGCCCACACGCTGGGCCTTTTCGGTGATGCAGAGCACCAGGTCGGTGGATAGGATATCCTCCGCCTTCACCCCGGCCTCGGCGGCAAGGGTGTCCTTCAGGCTGCCGCCCTCGGCCCCGAAGATGGGCTGCAGGTCCACCTGGGGGTTGTAGTTCAGGCCGGTGTTGGCCTCCCGGTTGAAGTGGATGCACAGGTTCGGGATGCAGGCCAGTGCCCGCTCCGGGTGCACCAGACGGCTCTCCACGCCGTCGGCGGTGCGCACCAGCAGGCGGCCTGCCACGCTCAGGGGCCGGTCAAACCAGGTGGACATCAGCATGCCGCCATAGCCCTCCACCTCGGCGCGGGCAAAGCCGTGGTCGGCCCCGTCCAGCGTCTTGATGCGCCAGGTAGGCGAGTCGCTGTGGCTGGCCGCGGCGTGCCAGCCGGTGAGCGGGCCTTTGGGCATCCGCCAGGCCAGAATGGCCGAGCCGTTGCGGGTGGTGTAGTATTTGCCGCCGGGCACAAGGTGCCATGCCGCGCCCTCCGGGCAGTTCCGGTAGCCCTCGGCTTCCAGAATGGCCGCGGCGGCCGCCGTAGAGTGGAACGCGCTGACACCGGCGTTCAGAAACGCAAACAGATCTTCCATGGAAAATGCTTTGTTTTGCATGGGGATGCTTCCTTTCGCTTTTACTGGTTCTACTCATTATAAGCCCTTGCTCCGCAAAGGTCAATGCGTACAAAAAAAGCCGCCGCAGGCGGCAATGCCTGCGGCGGCGGGAAAGCCGGCTGCTCAGTGCAGCTCCGGCCAGTAGCCCTTGTTGGCTTCGATCATATCGTCCAGAATGGCCTTGGCAACGTTCATGCTGGGCACAGTCTTATTCAGGGTAAAGGCCTGCAATACCTTCTCGTAGCTGCCTTCCACGCAGCCCTCCACCAGCAGCTTTTCGCTGTTGAGCTGCTGCATCATCAGACCCTGCTGGAACAGCGGGATGTTGTCCCGGGCAATGACCTCCGGGCCGTTCTTGCCGATGTAGGCGGGCAGTTCCACCATTGCGTCATAGGGCATATTGGGGATCGCACCGCGGTTCTCGGTGATGATGAGGAAGCGTGCCTTGGTGTCGTTCTTCAGCGCAGCGGAAAGATCTGCGATCCAGTCGCCGTGGCTGCCGGCATAGAAGGTGTTGGCGTCCACCTCGCCGGTCTTGAGGTAGTGGTCGATGCCGTCGAACAGGTTCTTTTCGCGGGTCTCCTCCACCTCGTTGGCGCGGGTATGGTTCGGGTCCGAATGCTCCACGAACTCCTTGGCCTGCAGATAGTAGTTCAGGTAGGTATTGGGCAGATACTCCGGGAAGTTTTCCATGATCTCGTACTCGCCCTTCCACACATAGTACCAGCTGCCCTTGGTGTGGCGGTTCTGGCTGGCGGAGGAAGTCAGAGCACCCATGCCCTTGAGGTAGCTTTCCGGCAGAAGGATCTGCTTCTCCTTGATGTAGGCTCGCAGCTTGGGCATCAGATCCTCGCCGTGGTACTGGATGGAGGTGAACCAGCCGAAGTGGTTCAGGCCAAAGTAATCGTAAACGATCTCCTTCTTGTTCTGGATGCCCATGGCAGCTGCCACCACGTCAATGATGGCGATGGGCATATCGCAGATGTTGATGATCCGTGCCTTCGGGCGCAGCTTGCGGCAGGCTTCGGATACGATGGCGGCGGGGTTGGAGTAGTTCAGGATCCAGTAGTCCTTCTTGGCATACTTTTCCACGTCGTCGATCAGCTTGATCATGGGGAAGATGGTGCGCATTCCGTAAGCCATGCCGCCGCAGCCGCAGGTCTCCTGTCCCACGCAGCCGTGGCGCAGGGGGATCTTTTCGTCCTGCTCCCGCATGGCGTAGCCGCCCACGCGCATCTGGGCAAACACAAAAGAGGTGTCCGTGTAAGCCTGCTGCACATCGGTGGTGACCACCAGCTTGATGTCGGTATTCAGCTCCTTGTGCAGGACCCAGTCCACCACGACGGCTACCTTGTCCTGCCGCTCCTTGTTGATATCGAACAGACGGATCTCGTCCACTTCCAGTTCTTCCCGGCGCAGGGCGATGGATTTGACGATACCGGCGGTAAAAGTACTACCGCCGCCAGCAATGGTAATGACCATAGTATAAACGCTCCTTTTTGTATTTTTCAGGTTTGCCCGGCGTAGTCCGCCGGGGCACGGTAAAACGATTTACTGGTTTTCCAGCTGTGCCTCCACGGCACGCTTGATATCGGCTACCTGCAGACCGTAAACGATCTGGATATCGGTTCCCTTTTTCACGATGCCGCTGTTCGGCAGCTGGTTGATGCTTTCCTCGTTGAGCTTTGCGGGGTCCTTGATGTTTACCCGCAGGCGGGTGAAGCAGTTGTCCACCGACAGGATGTTCTCCTTGCCGCCCAGACCATCAATGACGCACTGCACCTCGGCAGCGTTCTTCACGCTTGCCTTTTTGGCGGGTGCTGCGCTCTTAGCGGTCTCGGTGCTCACCTCTTCCCGGCCGGGGGTGTGGATGTTAAAGGCCTTGATCAGCAGGGTGAACACCACAAAGTACACGGCGATCTGGCACAGCGCCAGCAGGTACAGGATGGGATAGTTGGTCTTATCTGCACCGGCAGAAAGGTTCATCAGCACCGAGCCAAGGAGGTTGGTGGTAAAGCCGGTGACATGGAAGGTGTGCAGCAGCACGATGAACAGACCGGAGATGCAGGCGTGTGCCACCCACAGGATGGGGGCAGTGAAGCAGAACATGAAGTCCAGCGGCTCGGTGATGGAAGCCAGAGAGGCGGTAAACGCCAGCGGCACCAGAACGGCAGCGGTCTTTTTACGGTTCTCCTTGCGGGCACAGAAGATGAAGGCCGCCACGATGCCAAAGTAGCCGAAGGTCTTGGTAAAGCCGGTGTACATCCACACAATGCCGTCCGAGAAGGGCAGACCCATGCTGTACTCCATCATCATTACGATGTAGGAGCCGGTGTAGGTGGCATCGCCCACGGTCAAGCTGTTGCCCAGTGCAGAGAACTGGAAGGGGGTGTAGATGAGGTGGTGCAGGCCGGTGGGGATGAGGAAGCGCTCCAAAAAGCCGTACAGGAACAGGCCGAAGTTGCCGGAGGTGGCGATCAGATCGGTCAGTGCGCTGATGACGTTCTGCACCGGCGGCCAGAAGAAGCAGGAACCAAAGCCGAACAGGATGGAAAAGACCACCATGCAGGTAAAGGACCAGCGGTTGCCGGAGTAGATCTGGGTGATGATGCCCTTGAACTGCTTTTCACAGGTGCGGTTGTACACCCAGCCGCAGACCAGACCCAGCAGGATGCCGCCGAACACGCCCATATCCACCGTCTGGATGCCGAACACGGTGGACTGACCGGTGCCGTACAGACCCACCATAGGATCAGCCTCGGCCAGCATGCCCAGCTGGGTCAGGGTGACGTTGCCGGCGGTCAGGTACATAAAGTAGCTCATCAGGCCGATGATGGCAGCCTGCTGCTTGTTCTTTTTGGCAAGCGCCGCTGCGATGCCCACGCAGAACATCAGGCTGAGGTTGTTGATGATGACCATGATGCAGTTGTAGATCAGCTGTCCCAGCAGCTTGATGGGGGTCCACTGCAGAACAGGGATCATCGCGCTAAGGCTTGTGCTGGTAAGCAATGCGCCCAGCACAAGGATCAGGCCTGCTGCCGAGATATACGACAGCGGTGAGAGCATGGCTTTGGAGAACTTTTCCAAGCCATTCATGACTTTTTCTTTCATCGTGTAATACTCCTCACTTTTTGACTTGACTGTTTGGGGGGATGATTTCTATTCCGCAGGGCTTCCGGACGCCCTGTTGAAGCGTTTTATCCTATGGTGTGTCTGAAAAGTCGAAAATTTAGTCTATTTCTACAAGCACAGCCGGATTTTGCGTTAAACAGCCTTGAAATCCACAAAGGATTCCTGCGGCTGTTTGCCTTAAATCCCGCTTGTGCTTGCGAAATATTCGTCATTTTCTTTGTTTTCAGATACACCTTA
>ENA-UESC01002059-UESC01002059.1-human-gut-metagenome-genome-assembly--contig:-NODE-2059-length-13381-cov-8.198286_pt1 | contig 13381 bp, 9 predicted proteins | sample MGYA00242998_ERZ507999 | MGnify/ENA primary metagenome ERZ507999 (study PRJEB26167, sample SAMN06115465) | human gut metagenome | host: Homo sapiens | place: China:Hubei | collected 2016-04-27 | study... | reverse complement strand
CTCCGGCGAGGCCTAACCACCAAAGTGCAAACCAGCGAAGCGTTTGCACTTTGGAAAGGAGGAAACGGGCTCAGAGGATAAGAGGCTTCGCGCATGGCGCGGGGACTCGTTCCGGCGAGGCCTAACCACCAAAGTGCAAACCAGCGTAGCGTTTGCGCTTTGGAAAGGAGGAAACGGGCTCAGAGGATAAGAGGCTTCGCGCTTAGCGGAGACTCGTTCCGTCGAGGCCGTTTCCGACGCACCTCCGGCGGCCCATTCTTTTCCGTCTTGCCGGAAAAGAATGGGGAGAAAAGGGGCGCTTGGTTACGGTTTGGTGCGTACTACGGGTACAATTCAGGCAAGCCCCAATGCTTAAGTCTCTACGAACACACATAGTCACCCTGCAGACGCTGTTGTACGCGCCGCCTGTTACGGAACTCCGAATTTGTGAGCAGTTGCCTTTGAATGGCTGCGATAAATCAGCCTTGCACTCAAAATTTGTAAAGCAGTACGGATTCGCCGGAGCCTCCCAAAGCCTCCCCTTGCCACGCTCTGCGCGGTAAGGGGAGGTGGCATTTGGGTCAGCAAATGACGGAGGGGATTTATTACAGATTTCAGAGTGCCCCGTAATATGCAGCGCTCGCATCCCCTTGGGCCCAAGGGGAGCCTTTGGAATACGCTAAATCCGGGAACGTTTTTTTGAATCAGGCTATGTTTTCACGCGGAAGCATGGTATACTGGTCACAGAAAAAGGGAGGAGTGTGCCTATGTCTATTTTATCGCAGCTGAACAGCCCGGCGATGTATGCCATCTGCGGCGGCATTGTCGCGTTTGTCGCGCTCATCTGCATCGTGTTCCTCATCCGCGCGTGGAGGGCCGGGCTTGCGCTTGGCATGGACCCGGTCAAATTAAAGTGCGTGGTCGTCTCCAGCGCGACGTTTTCGGCTCTGCCGAGCGTCGGCATTCTGCTGGGCGTCATCGCCCTGTCCGGCAGTCTCGGCACGCCATGGCCGTGGCTTCGCCTGTCCGTGATCGGCGCGCTCCACTATGAGACGCAGGTGGCGCAGGCGGCGGCCGAGCAGGTCGGCATGAAGAGTCTGTCTGCTGCCGAAATGACCCCGCAGGGCTTTGCGACCATTGCCTTGCTTATGAGCCTGTGCATCATCTGGGGCATCGTCCTGTCCATCTTCTTCAACAAGCGCTATACGCGGAAACTCTCGTCCGGTTCCGGCAGCGGAACGGGCGCGGCGGGCTTCGGTGATCTCGCCATGACGGCTATGTTCATCGGCCTTGTCAGCGCATACATCGGCAGCTATCTCGGCGGCTTTATTTCCTCGAATGGCCGGTTCACCTTCTCCGGGGACTGGACGCCGCTGCTGGTCGCGGCGGTGTCGGCAGGCGTGATGGCACTGTTTGTGTATCTGGCAGAGAAAAAGCACATCACATGGGTTGAAAATTTCTCAATCGCGGGCAGTATGCTCGCGGGCATGGCGGCAGCCGTGCTGGTCGGACTGATCTGAGGAGGGATGCAGGATGGAACAGAAACAGAAAGACGCCCTCTGGGCGCAGTACAGCAAGCAGACGCATGTGCTTGGCCGCGTATTAAGCATCCTGACCGTCGCGCTGCTGCTTGGCGCGCCGTTTGTGATTGGCGGCCTGCTTGGCGCGTATCCTGATCTCGGCGCAACGGCCCGGGGATTTTTATCCGTCGGCCTCGTGTGGACGGTCAGCAGCGTTGCGGAATTTCTGATCTACACGCCGATGCTCGGCGCGGGCGGCGGCTATCTCGCGTTTATCACCGGCAATCTCATCAACATGAAAATCCCCTGCGCGGTAAATGCCCGCGATCTGGCAGGTGTCAAGACGGGCACGGCGGAAAACGAGATCGTGTCTACACTCTCGATTGCCACATCATCACTTGTAACCATTGTGATTCTGGCGCTCGGCGTGCTGGCGCTCCAGCCGCTGCAGCCGGTTCTGCAGAGTCCCGCGCTGCAGCCCGCGTTCGCAAACGTCGTCCCGGCCCTCTTCGGCGCGATGGCGTATCAGTATTACCGCAAGAATATCGTCGTAGCCATTGCGCCGCTGGCTGTCATGAGCGTTCTGTTCACGCTCGTGCCGGGGCTGATCTCGTCCACCAGCTTTATGATCATCCCCTCCGGGGCGCTTGCAATCGGCATCGCGCATACGATCTATAAAAAGAAAAAGGCCAGCAAGGAGGCGCAAGTATGAAATATCTGCTGCTGATCCCGGGCGTTTTGCTGCTGCTGATACTCATCGCGGTCGTCCGGACGCTGCTCAGCCCGAAAAAAACATCGGATTATAAGCCGCAGGAGGATGAACAGGAATCGCTGCGGCTGGCAAAAAAACTTTCCAAAATGATTCAGGTCGATACGACCTCCCATACTGGCGGCGACGACCCGGAAAAATTCCGCGCGTTCCATAAAACGCTTGCGGAGTTGTTTCCGCTGGTGTTCTCCAAGCTTGAAAAAACCGAAATCGACGGCAATCTGCTCTTTTACTGGAAGGGCCGGTCTTCGGAAAAACCCATTCTGCTCATGAGCCATCAGGACGTCGTTCCGGCGGAGGGCGAATGGAGCCATGCGCCGTTCTCCGGCGATATTGCGGACGGCAAGGTCTGGGGGCGCGGCGCTTCGGACACGAAATGCTCCGTCATGGCTTTCTTTGAGGCGGTCGAGCAGCTGCTGGCCGAGGGCTTCACGCCGCCCACGGACGTGTATCTGGCCTCATCCTGCACGGAAGAATGGGCAGGAGACGGCGCGCCGAAGCTGGTCGCCGAACTCAAGCGCCGCGGCGTCGAGTTGTTTTTGCTCTGCGATGAGGGCGGCGGCATTATCTCCGAGCCGATCGGCGGCATCCCCGGCAACTTTGCCATGGTCGGCGTATTTGAAAAGGGCAAGGCCGACGTAAAATTCACAGCAAAATCTACCGGCGGCCATGCCAGCGCGCCGGGAAAGCACACGCCCATCGCACGGCTTGCTGCATTTGTAAACGAGATTGAGACACGCAGCCCCTTCAAAAAGAAGCTTCTGCCGGAGGTCGCTGCCATGTTCCGAACGCTTTCCGGTTACGCGTCGTCGTTCGGCCTGCGGCTGCTGCTGGGCAATCTGTGGCTGTTCTCCCCGCTTTTAAAGGCCGTCCTCCCTGCCGTCAGCGCGCAGGCGGGCGCGATGCTGAAGACCACCATCGCCTTTACCACGCAGTCCGGCTCCGACGCGTACAATGTCATCCCGCAGGAGGCAACGCTGGGCGCCAACATGCGCTTTATCCCGCACCAGGGCGAGCAGGAGAGCCTCACGATCATCCAAACGCTTGCTGAAAAGCATGGTCTTTCGACCGAAGTGCTCCACTCGAATGATTTTACGCCCCCGGTCGATATCCACGGCGAGGCGTTTACGCTCTTCACGCGCGTCATCGGCGAAACCTTCCCCGGTCTTGCCGCAAGCCCCTATGTTATGACCGGCGCGACCGACGCGCAGTTCTATCAGCCCATCTGCAAAAGCTGCATCCGCTTCGCGCCCGTAATCTACGGCCCAGAGCAGATGAAGGGCATGCACGGTCTGAACGAGAACATTGAATATAACTGCCTGCCCGGCGCGGTGCGGTTCTATCAGAACCTTATCCGGGCGGAAAAATAGTCCCTGTCCCGGGTGCGCTGCGGCGCGTCCGGGAATCTATTTTTCCCGCTTGACGCACAGGGGGGAAAGGCTCTATAATAGGGACGCTTTTGCGGCAAATGATACGAAAAAGAGGAACTGTCGGTATGGCAAGATCGCTCTCCGCCCGTGCGGGCAGTATTCAGATGACCGAAGGGTCGTTATATAAAAACATTCTGCTGTTCAGCGTTCCGCTCATCTTTTCGCAGCTTTTGCAGGTGCTGTTCAACATGGCGGACGTAGCTGTCGTCGGTAAATTTTCCAGCGCAACAGCGCTTGGCTCCGTCGGCTCAACGTCAACGCTCGTCACGCTGTTTACAGGCTTTCTGATTGGGCTTTCCAATGGCGTCAATGTCCGCGTAGCGCAGTATCTCGGCGCACGTCAGGAAGAAGACACGCGAAATTGCGTCCACACGGCGCTGATTTTGTGTACGCTGTCCGGCGTCGTGATCGCGGTTCTTTGCTTTTTCCTGGCCGCGCCGATGCTGGAACTGCTGAAGACGAAAGACGATCTGCTGCCCGGCGCAGTGCTCTATTTCCGCATTTACGCGCTCGGCATGCCGGCGCTCGGCATTTTCAACTTTGGCAACGCCGTCCTGAGCGCCAGCGGTGACACGAAGCGGCCCCTGGCCTATCTGACGGCGGCAGGCATCCTGAACGTCATCCTGAACCTGTTCTTCGTCATCGTCTGCAAAATGGCCGCCGACGGCGTGGCGCTGGCAAGCATCATTTCACAGTATCTGTCGGCAGTCCTCGTTCTTCTGCACATGACGCATCTGACGGACAGCTGCCGTGTGGAATGGAAGCTTCTGCGGCTGCACGGCGGCGAAGTGGGGCGCATTCTCGGCCTCGGCATCCCGGCAGGCATTCAGCATATGATCTTTGCGGTTGCAAATCTGTTCATTCAGGTCGGCATCAACTCGTTTGACTCAACCATCGTCTCCGGCAACTCCGCCGCAGTCAACGTGGACAACGTGATTTACAACGTCATGGCCGCGTTCTATACCGCCTGCTCGACCTTCATGGGTCAGAACTGGGGCGCGGGGAAAAAGGACCGGATGATGAAAAGCTATTACATTAGCCTCGGCTATTCGTTCGTGATCGCGGCGGTGCTGGGCGTGGCGTTTTTGCTCTGCGGCGAGCCGTTTTTGTATATCTTCACGAATGAGGCGGACGTCGTCGCCGCAGGCATGGAGCGGATGCGGATCATGTGCTTTTCCTACTGCGTCAGCGCCTTCATGGACTGTACCATCGCCGCCTGCCGCGGCATTGGCCGCAGCTTTGTGCCAACTGTCATCGTGATCATGGGCTCGTGCGTGTTCCGCGTGATCTGGGTTTATACGATCTTTGCGCACTTCCATACCATTCCGTCGCTGTACCTGCTCTACATTTTCTCCTGGACGATCACCGCAGCAGCGGAGATTCTCTATTTCATCCGCTGCTGCCGCCGTCTGCGCACAGCGCAGCCAGCGGTTTCCTGACCGGAATGCGAAAGCCCAATGTTTATTCCATATTGCCTGTAATACGACTCCGCCGGAAAGCGGCGCGGCCCATGTGGGCCGCGCCGCTTTTGTTTTTCCCTTATTTCCGGATCGACAGATCCAGCAGCGCGAGCGCTTCGCGCAGGCTGGCATAGAAGCCTGCTGCCGTGCGCGGCAGGGGCTTGGATTCCTGATACCAGTCGCACTGCTCAAGTTCCGTGCTGCCGAGCGTCCGGGCAAGATTTCCGGCAAGACCCATCGCCTCGGCGTAGGGCAGGATGCGGTAAAAATACTGGCTGTCCTGTGCAAGCCGTGATTGCAGCTGGCTCTGCGTGACGCGCCGGAGGAATTTACGGTATCCGAGCGCCTGCGCGACGATCTCATCGCCAAAAGCCGTGCGTTTGCCGCCGTGGAGCGTCAGAACGCCGATCAGCACTTCACAGGCCACTACCAGCAGCACCGCAAGCAGTCCCTCGCCAAGCTGCGCCAGCATCAAAAGCGCAAGCGCGCAGACTGCCGCCAGCGCCACGACCGGCCGCTTGCCCTGATAATACGCCGAGGGCGCATACTGAACCACGCCGAACAACACGCCGCCGAGCACAAAAATCACGACCAGCAGCAGCCAGCGCACAAAGCCCGCCGGGAACAGCGGACTTGCCGCCTCCGCCGCAGCCAGCGCGCCGGCCAGAACGCCGAGCGCACGCATGATGAGCGGATTGCCGCTGTTTTTTTGATACAGCCGCTTCGTCCAATAGCGCCGCAGGACTTCGTCGGCTTTCTCCGCCGTGCGCTTGTACAAAAGACTCGCGCCCTCGCACACATCGCCCTGCGAAAAGAGCATCTGAAACAGCTTGACCTCTGCTGGGCGGCGTTCATTGCCCATATCAACGCGACGGCGCAGTGCCACGCGCGCGTTTTTGCCGCAGAAGATTGTTAAGTATCCAAGACTTGCCCAGTGGCATACGAGCATATTGAACTGAATCGGTCCGCCCGCCAGCAAAAACGGCATATCGCACGGCAGCGCGGCATCCGGCGGGAGCATGCGCGAGGCCACGCGCACCGGCGCACTGCGCAGCGATGAGAACCAATAGCCAAACGCCAGCGCAAGGAACAGCAGGATAAACGCCATGCCGACCCAGCTGAACGAAAGTGCGGTATACGCGCCGGAAAAATAGGCCTTGTCCAGCGTAAGGGTCATTTCCAGCGATTCATGATCCTTCAGTCCCGTCTCAATCACGCCCGTGATACGCGATTCGGAGATGTCCAAGTCGATATAGTCAGAGATCACATCGCCGTAATAGCCGCTGGAAAAGGCCGGATAGCTTTCAAACGGCTTGGGAAGGGTGACGGTAAAGACATATTTGGAGATGGGATAGTCCCATTTTGCGCTCAAAAGCGGAAGCCGGAGCGTCTGCACGCCGTCCGCTTCGCTTGCAAGCCCAGAGATTGTATACATGACCGTAAATGAGCGTGTCCCGGTAAAGCCGTTTGCATCGCTCAGCACGAGTACGGGGCAATCGCCGTCGGTCTGCTTCTGCGCGTTATACCCCGCAACAGAGGCCTTCTTTGCGCCCGGGCTAAGTGGAAACCGCAACTGCGTCTGCGCGCCGCTGATCTCCAGCGTAAAACTCTGCGTGACCTGGCACGAACCGCTACCGGTCAGCGTGCAGTCTGTTTTCATTTCGGAAATAACGGGCTCTGCTGCACAGACGCCTGTGCAAAGCGCCAGCAGGCACACCAACAGGATCAGCAGCCGCTTCATACAATCACCTCTTGTGTTCATTTGCACTCAATTTACCACAAACGCGCCCATTTTGCAACCACGGCCCGAAAGCCGTTCTTTTTTATCCCGCTGCACTTGGCTGGAACATTGATTTTATGATACACTGTCAACAGAACGTTTTTTGGGAAAGGACGGATCTTATGACACTTCGTGACACCGCCGATCAGATCATCCGCGCAAGTCTTCGCGCCGTGCAGCCAGACGCTGCCGTAGCGCGTGCACTGCAAAGCTTTTCCTGCTCTGGGCGTGTCGTACTCATTGCCATCGGAAAGGCCGCGTGGGCCATGGCAAATGCGGCGTGGGCCGTGCTCGGCCCGCACATCACGTCCGGCGCAGTCATCACCAAATACGACCACAGCCGCGGCCCTATCGGCCCGCTGCGCATCTTTGAGGCCGGACATCCGGTGCCGGACGAGGCCGGGCTCCGCGCCGCGCAGGCCGCGCTGGAACTGACGCGCGGCCTGCAGGAGGAGGACTGCGTGCTGTTTCTCATCTCCGGCGGCGGTTCGGCGCTGTTTGAGTCTCCGCTGGTGCCGCTTGCCGAGTTGGAGGATATCACCGGCCAGCTGCTGGCCTGCGGCGCGGATATCGTGGAGATCAACACGATCCGCAAGCGGCTGTCCGCCGTCAAGGGAGGGCGGTTCGCACTGCATTGCCGCCCGGCATCGGTCTTCTCGGTCGTACTGTCGGATATCATCGGCGACCCGCTCGACATGATCGCTTCCGGCCCTGCCGCGCCGGACAGCAGCACCTGCGCCGAAGCGCTGGCCATTGCGCAGAAATACGGGCTGCGCCTGTCTGACGGAGCACTGGCCTGTCTGCGGACGGAAACACCGAAAACACTGCCGAACGCTGTTTCCCGCGTGACTGGCAGCGTCCGTGCACTCTGCGATGCGGCGGAGCAGGCGGCGCAGGCGCTCGGCTACCGCTGCATCCGGCTGACGGATTGCCTGAACTGCGAGGCGCGGGAGGCAGGCCGCTTCCTCGCTGCCGTCGCACGGACGCACGCCTCGCCGTCTGAGCCGCTTGCATTCCTTGCCGGAGGTGAGACGGTCGTGCATCTGACCGGCGCCGGGCGCGGCGGGCGGAACCAGGAACTGGCGCTGGCCGCTGCGGAGGGGCTTACGGGACTTACGGAGGCCGCCGTTTTTTCCTTCGGCTCCGACGGAAGCGACGGCCCGACCGATGCCGCAGGCGGCTTCGTCGATCAGGACAGCTTTGCCGCGCTCCGCGCCGCCGGACTTGACCCCGCCGATGTTCTGCGGCGCAACGATGCCTATCCCGCATTGGAGCGCATCGGCGGCCTCATCCGCACCGGCCCCACCGGCACAAATGTCAACGACCTCGCCATGCTCCTCCTGCCGCGCCGGAACTAAGCGTCCGAATTCCCTTGAAATGGGAGGCTTGCGTGCATGCTGTTCCCGTTTGTTTCTCATTCAAAACGCCCGGGCTTGCTGGAAGCCCGGGCGCTTGTGTTAGATTCCGCCTGCGATATAGTGTTTGCGTTTATTCTCCTCCACGCGGTCTTCAATGGCGTGGGAGGCCTTGTAATAGCCCTTGCGAATCTCGGCGGTAATAAATTTCACCAGCACGATCGTCAAGCAGACTGCCGGCATGATCGCCAGCAGTGTTCCCAGCAGCAGGTACAATGCCGCGTAGCTTTCCGCCATGCGCGCGGCGTTTTCCCAATAGGGGTAGATCACACCGTTCGTCGTCATGGCGCGCTTTCCGAACGCGCCCATCACGGAAATGAGGCTGGAGACAGAAAAGCGTCCGGTATTCTGGACGATTGCGCCGCTGCCGATGGGGAATTTCTCCGTCATAAGCTTTTTCGCAAAGCCCGAAACGGGGTCGGGCAGGACGATCTCATAGCAGTCGATGGGCAGTTCCGCCATGGCGTTCAGTGCGCTGTAACTCATATAGATCATGGCTGTGGACGTGCTCGAACCGCTTGTATCGCCCGAGACTTCGTTCCCGGCAGCAAGGGCGGCGTTCGTCGCAAAATCTGACTCACTCTGCACGACGCCCGCGATGGGGAAAGTCCGCCCGTTGATCGTAACCTCCATTCCGGCTACGTCGCTGCTGCCGAAGAGGTTGAACGCCGTCTGCGCATCCAATACGACGCGGTCGGCCATGTAATCCTCGTCCGAGATATAGCCGCCGGACAGGAGTGTCAGCGGGTGGAACAGGAAATAGTTCCCGCCTGCGCCGACCGCCGTGACCGTCACGCTGCCGGGCGATTTGCCGGAGACGGACAGGCTCGTCCGGCCGCTGTAGGCATCGGTGTAGAGGCTGCCGCCCTCGGGCGCTTCCATGGAATTCTGGACGAACTCGTTTTCAAGCTCCGCGCGGAACGAGCGGATATCGTCAAGGGTCTTCGTCTCTGTGGTAGGCAGGAATGCGGAGATCTGCGCAAAGCGGTCTTCGCCGCTTCCGCGCCAGACATCGGCAGCGGACTGCGTGACGAGCATGCCGCGCACATGGCCCAGCAGCACGAAGCAGACAATCGACAGAGCCGTCTGGATCAGGCACGCGATCAGGAGGGCCAGTTTCCCTCCGTGGAGTCTCGGCAGCCTGTGCCGCCGTTCAAACCGGCCGCGCTGCTTCATCCGTTATCCGCAAGCCGCACCTGCTTGCCGGCCTCCACGGGCTTGTTGCTGGTCGTGATGATGAAATCGCCCTGGCTGATGCCGGAAACGGCGGCGGACTTATCGTCGCGGGCCAGCTCCTGCACAGTGACGCGGGTAGCGATATAACGGCTGCCGAGCGGCGAGTTTTTCGACTGCAGGACATAGACGAATTTGCCGTTGGAGTCTTCACGCAGGCCCGAAAGCGGGATGAGCGCGTCATAATTGGCACTCTTCTGGCCGATGGAGAGCGTAACGTTCTGCCCGGCCTGAATGTCGCCCGTGAGCGTAAAGACGAGGGTACGGCTGCCGGAGGACTGAGAATTTGTGATCTGGTCGAGCGTCGCAACCGCGTCGCCGCCCCAGAAGTTGACGAGTTCAGCGGTATCGCCGACCTTGACCTTCTTGGCCTGCTCACTCGTGACGTCAATTTTGACGGTAAAGCCCCGGTCGGTCACGTTGATGGTCGCAAGCGGCTGCTCCTCGCCGCCGATGGACTTGCCCGCAGAGGCGCTGATGGACGCGATGGTGCCGGACACGCTGGACTTGACCTCCAGCTCGTCGGCATTCTCGCGGAGCTTATCGACCTCCTCCTGCTTGCGTTCAATGGCCTTCTTTGCCGCTTCCATGTCGATGGAGGACGAATCGCCGAGATTCTGTTTGAAAACAAGGTCTTCAAGGGTTTTTTTCGTAGATTTGACCGTTTCAGCTGCGGAAGACGCGCTGGTGAGTTTGTCCACTGCCGTCTGTTGATCGGTGATCTGCGTGTCAAGCGCCTCGCTCTGGTTTTCCAGAGATTCGATGGAGCGCTCATAATTGGAAACAATAGTTTCTGATGTACTTTTCGCCTTCTCCGCTTTTTTTATTTCATCATTGATCACAGCGACTTGCAGTTCATTCTGCATAGTGTACAATCCGCCTCTACGAGTTCCATTCCCATTTAATGCTCCGTAGTAGCATTCCATTAATGCAACATATGCTGAGTAATAGTCACTGTCGCTTGTTTTACTTGACCCAATTCTCGCAAGAAGCGCAGGCGTAGGTGAGCCGGGGACATAGCCCTTGAAGCATTCATCAATTATTCTGTAGTCTTTATCGCATTTTTCTACTAAATCCAAAAAAATACTATCCCACTGTGTCAGCTCTGAAACATACCTGATCTTTTGATTATCAATTTCTTTTCGGATACCTTCTGCATTAGATACCTCTGAATATACATCTGTTAACGTTTGCAGCAATTTTTCTTTTTCCGCTTGCTGTGTCTTTATAATTGCATCCTGCTCTGTTACGACCGCCTGTGCATCTGTATAATCTTTTTCGCCTTTGATCTTCGTAAGCTGATTGTCAAGCGTGGTCTTCGCCGTCTGAAGTTCCTTCAGCTTCGCTTCGGACGCCGCTTTCTGCGTAGCAAGCTGCGAAGCGTCCATGGTGCTGTACTGACGGTAAATCGCAAGCGCTTCATTATAATCATCGCGTGCATTCTGCACGTCGCGGTTTTCCTGCGCCGCCGTATTTCCGGCTTCGATCAGGCTCTTGTCGTAATTCTGCTGCAGCGTTTCCAGATCAGTCTCGGCCTGCTTCAGTTCATCCGAATCCTCCGCTTCCAGCACGAAGAGGGTATCGCCGACGTTGATCTCCTGGCCGGTCTTGACCAGCACGCTGGAAACCTTGCGGGTCTGCTTGATCGTGACGTTATAGACCTCGCTGGCCTCGACGGTACCCTGGCCGCGGATGCGGGCGTTGATCGCGCCGGAGGACACCTGCTGCGTGGCGACCTCTGGCAGCGAGGCGTTCATGATCGTTTTTGAGAAAAAGGTCAGCACCAGCAGCACGGCCAGCAGGATGATGGCCGCGGTTTTGACCCATTCGCGTTTTCTTACACCGTTTTCCATATCTCTTTCCCTTATCCTTTCACAGAGCCAGAATGTGCGATACCCTCCACCAGATATGCCTCGCCGTGCAAAAACAGCAGCAGACCGGGGATCATGTAAATGACAGCGGCGGCAAATGCAATGCCGATCTCACCCGCGTTGATGCTGGACAGGAACATCGAAAGCGGCTGCTTTTCGACGTCGTTGAGCAGGATCAGAGGCTGCTCAACCATGTTCCAGTTGTCGATGAACACAAGGATCGCAATAGAATAGAGGGCGCTCCGGCACTGCGGCAGGCAGATGTTCCAGAAGATGTGCCACTCGTTCGCGCCGTCGATCTTGGCCGATTCAATGACGGCCATGGGGATGCGGCGCATGAATTTGGTGAGCAGAAACACCGAGAACGGCGCGAATGCGCCGGGCAGGAAGATCGCCCACCGGGTATTGAGCAGGTGCAGCCAGTCACTGACCAGATAGTTCGGCACCAGCGTGACCTGATACGGCATGAGCATCAGGATCACATAGAAGAAAAACAGACTGTCGCGCACCTTACCGCGCCAGCGCGTGAAGCCATAGGCCGCAATGGACGCGACCATCAGCTGTGCAAAGACGATCGGCGCGGTTAGAATCACCGAGTTCCAGAATTTCAGCAGATAATCCGGGCTTTTGAGCAGAACCGTGAAATACTGCGTGAAGCTGACCTTATCGGGGATAAATTTGAGGTTGATGGTCTTGGAGATATAACTCTTGCCGTCGTTGGCGTTCTCGAAGACCTGACCGTAGCTGGCCGTGATCTCGCTCTGGGTCATGAACGAATTTGTAATCGTCAGAACTGTCGGCAGGAGGAACAGCAGCGCGAACACCGCGCAGAGCACAAAGCATGTCGCGCGGGAAAAATACCGCTTTTTCTTTCTCATCCCTCCACGTCCTTTCCGAAGATGTTCTCCACAAAGAACAAAAGCGCAATGAGAATGACAATGACGATCGCCAGCAGCACCGCCGCGGCGGAAAGCCGCTGATAGTCGGCGGAGTTGAACATATTGTTCATGAAATGCTGCATCATGTAAAGCCCGTCATAGGGATAATTGCCGGTCAGAAGATAAATTTCCCGGAAGACCTTGAACGAGTTGATGATGGACAGGATCGTCACGAACAGCACCGTCGGGGACAGGTACCGGAGCTTAATATGGAAGAACTGATACGCCGCCGACGCCCCCTCGACCTCCGCAACCTCGAGAAGTTCGCGCGGGATATTGCTGAGCGCGGCCATGAACAGGATCATGTTGTATCCGAGGTTTTTCCACAAAAACAGCACAACGATGACGACCATGCAGTAATCTGATTTCAGCCAGTCGATCTTGTCCGCGCCGAACACGGCCAGAAATTCATTGACGACGCCGTTATAGTGGAACAGCACCTGCCAGATGAGGATGATGGACGCGATGGGCACCATCATGGGGCTGAGGAAGAACGTGCGGAACTCGCTCTTGAGCGGAATGCGCGCCTCGAGCATCAGCGCCAGTCCCAGAGACAGCACGACCGCCAGCGGCACGGAAAGGCCGGTGAACGTGAACGTATTCCTGACCGCGATCTTGAACGCGCCGTTCTGCCAGACGTTGATATAGTTTTTGAGACCCGCGAAGCTGTGGTCGGTCAGACCCGCGGTGAAGGAATAGTAGACGACGATCAGGAACGGGATGATATAAAACGCCAGCATACCAAGAAAGCTTGGCCCGGAGAAGCACATGGACGCGAGAAAATCGCGCACTTTGTTATTCATCCGCGTCCAAAGCCCTTTCCCGGACGGTCTTGTTTCATATTTCCCGCGCGACCGGAGAGATAGCTTCTGCACGTTTTCGTGTCTCCTTTGCGTTGGAAAATGCTCATAGCTCCCGACTGAATCTCAATCGGGATTTATCGGCATTTTCGTTTTTCAGGGAATTCGTATACTCACGCATTCCAG
>ENA-UESC01002056-UESC01002056.1-human-gut-metagenome-genome-assembly--contig:-NODE-2056-length-13390-cov-6.865395_pt1 | contig 13390 bp, 10 predicted proteins | sample MGYA00242998_ERZ507999 | MGnify/ENA primary metagenome ERZ507999 (study PRJEB26167, sample SAMN06115465) | human gut metagenome | host: Homo sapiens | place: China:Hubei | collected 2016-04-27... | reverse complement strand
ACCGAATCCTTTCCGGTTTTCACCGTTCATCGCATCTTTTCAAAGCTCCTATCTATTCAAAACTTTTCTGCCTGCTATTCCTCGCTCTTTCATGCTGGGGGACGCGGAGCGTGCGCAATGAACAGATAACCCGCAAAAAAATCATCTCCTGCTTATCACTGGGGACCCTGCTGTTTTTCGGCTGCGGCATCTTTTTACATATACGCGGGGACATAATGCTCCTTTGTTCCCTGTATGCTATCATCTTGGCGATCGGATATGTTTTCCTACTCACCGGAGGCATCTGGCTTGGACGGATGATGTCGGAGCGTATGATGGATGACCCATTCAACGATGAGAATGAAAGTTTCATGCAGGAAACCCGATTAATCAAGAATGAATATTCCGTAAATCTACCAACACGATTCTATTATAACAAACAATGGCACAATGGATTTGCAAATGTAGTAAATCCAGCAAGGGCAGTCGCCGTTATCGGCAGCCCGGGCAGCGGAAAATCCTATTGCGTAATTAATCAATTCATCAAACAGCAGATCGAGAAAGGTTTCGCCATGTATGTTTATGATTTCAAATTCGATGATCTATCGATCATTGTATACAACCACTTGCGCAAACATCTCCACTGTTACAAAACACCCCCGAAGTTCTATGTCATCAACTTCGATAATCCGAGGAAATCACACCGATGCAATCCAATAAATCCGGCATTTATGACCGACATCTCGGACGCTTACGAGAGTGCGTACACCATTATGCTGAATCTCAATAAAACATGGATTACCAAACAGGGCGATTTTTTCGTGGAATCGCCAATTATTCTTCTGGCGGCAATTATCTGGTATCTAAAAATTTACAAAGACGGAAAGTTTTGCACCTTCCCGCATGCGATCGAACTGCTGAATAAACGCTATGCTGATCTCTTTGTCATACTAACCTCATATCCCGCACTTGAGAACTACCTGTCACCTTTCATGGATGCCTGGCGCGGTGGAGCGCAGGATCAGTTGCAGGGCCAGATTGCATCGGCAAAAATTCCTCTTTCACGTATGATCTCCCCGCAACTCTATTGGATCATGTCGGGAGATGATTTTACACTGGACATAAACAATCCCCAAGAACCCAAAGTGCTGTGCATAGGCAATAATCCGGACCGCCAAAATATCTATTCCGCAGCCCTCGGCCTCTACAACAGTCGCATCGTCCGTCTTATCAACAAAAAAGGCAAACTCAAATCCAGCATTATCATCGACGAGCTTCCGACGATCTACTTTCGCGGCTTGGATAACCTTATTGCCACGGCCCGAAGCAATAAAGTCGCTGTGTGCCTCGGACTGCAAGACTTTTCGCAGCTTACCCGCGATTACGGGGACAAAGAGTCCAAAGTCATTCAAAATACCGTCGGAAATATTTTCTGTGGACAGGTCGTAGGAGAAACCGCCAAAACCATCTCAGAACGTTTCGGTAAAATCCTCCAGCGACGTGAATCCATGTCAATCTCCCCGGAACAAAAATCCACGTCGATCAACACGCAACTCGACAGTCTGATTCCTCCCTCCAAGATTTCAAACCTCAGTCAAGGCATGTTCGTCGGATCGGTCTGTGATAATTTCGATGAGAAAATCGACCAGAAAATATTCCATGCCCAGATTGTCGTTGACAACGACGCCGTAGCACGCGAGACTGCCGCTTATGTCCCGATTCCGGATATAACAATCTTTCAGGATGAGAACGGAAATGACTGCATGGAAACACAAGTCGAGGATAATTACCAACGCATCCGTTCCGAGGTCAACCAAATAATCAAGGATGAGATGGAACGCATCAAAAACGACCCCAAACTCCGGCATCTTATTCCCCAGCCCAAACAGCCTGCAGGCGGAAAATAAACCGGATCGCTCCTTGGTCCATAGTGTCAGGAACGGACTGCGAGCGCCAACGGGTGACACGGAGAACAATCTAATAATCAGCAATATATCTTCGCATCATAGGACCACTAAACCTTATATTTTTTAATTATGGCAAAAAAAGAAAAACAAACAGAACCGGCGGAAAAAACGATGCCCGTTCGCCCTGATCCCAACAAGGAAACCATCCTGCTACGCTATCCTCTGGATGGCAGCGTCAAAGTCGTCAGCGCCCTCAAGGACGAGAAGGGCTCGCCGAGTTTAATCTGGGTTGAACCTTCTGGGAAAAACCAGCCTCGTTTTTACGAGTGCAACAACTGCCGCGAAGTCGCCAATTTCTTCGACATGGAGTACCGTCGGGCGTTCGCCGAAAACCGCGACAGGAAAACCATTCCTGAACTCTACAAAGTTCCCTTCGACAAAGTAGGGCTGATCGGCGAGGAACTTCGCAAGCTCTCCGACGATCCCCAAAACGCCGTGATTCTTGAAACCGTCAAGAAGTACCGGACCTACACGGCACAGCTCAACCGGATCACCTTCGACATCGCCCGTATGCCGATCGCGGAACTGGCCGCCGAGGGCTTCGACATCGAACAAATGAAAAAGGACGGAGCCTTCAAACTGCTGGAAGTCGGCAGACAGACCAAATTATACCCGGTCAAAGCGGTGCAAACCGGACATATCACCAAGGAGAGTACCTATTCTCTGCACTGTTTTTTCGACCAAAACGGGGAAATCGGCTTCAAGGCTCAATCTGCTCTTTCCGAACCTGAATACCGAACGGACGAACGTCTGCGAAGGGAACTGACGAAACAAGACATCAACGATCTTCGCGCGAAGAAGACCCTGAACCGTCTGATGCAGCATGACGGAGAGTATTGCTTTGTCGGCTTCAACAAAGATACTCAGCGCATGATCTATGTTCCCTGCAAAGATGTCAGAATTCCGGATTACATCTTCGGGCAATTCATCGGCCCTTCGCGGAAACAAGAATTCGAACGCGGCGGCAGTGTGCTGCTGGAAAACTGTAATTACTCCGGCAACGACAACCATTTCTCCGGTCATGCGCATTTCGATGTTCACCGCAGGGATTACGTCGTAGACGACCCGCATTACGAACGTCCTTATCTCCCGGAACATATCAGGACCCAAATGCCGAAAGAAGAGGTCGATAAATATTTCGCCGGCGAAGTAATGAAAGGCTACCGTTACAAAGGTCGGGACGGAAGGCCATTCACCCAAGATTTCAGACTTAACACTGAGACCAATGCCTGCGAGTTCATCGACTATCAGAAACAGGCAGCAAGCCTACAGCAGACGCAGGGACCGATCAGTGATCCTCCCGAATCGATGGAGCCGCAGGAAGCCCCCTATATGGCGTCTCACATCCCCGAAGAAGGACAGGACCGGAGTCAGGGCCCAAGGATGTAAACCAAAGCCGGTCACAGCCGGCGAATTCTTCAAGGCATGAAACGAAACCAATTAACAGACCCTCTCTATTACCGGAACCGACTTGAAGAGTTCATCCGGGAGAGACACCCCCGGCTCATCCATGCTTATAAACTCATCGGCACACGCAGTAATCTTGCGGCCCAGACTTACAAGGAAGCTATTGAATCCGGTGAAAGCCCTCTTGCGGCTTCAGCCCGTGCCGATACAGTCCTTTATGAAGATCTGATCTTCTCCCGCGATGTATTCTGGCAACTGAATTCCCGATGATTCCCGCCCATCGGCAACGTTCGCTCGCCTTAACGCTGGAAACGTATTGCGAAGATGTCTTCGCAAGATATAACCTCGATGATGGCATGGTAGCCCGCAGCGAATATAATCACTTGATTGTTGAGCTGACAAACACACTTCGAATCTATTTTCAACAAAACAACATTTACACGCCACGGCGGGGACGCCCGGCAAACCAACGATAAAAATTACAACTGTCACAACAGAAAAAACACTATTAACAATGAAAAAAATGTTTATCGCGGCGCTGACCGCACTCGCTCTGTATTCCTGCGACAAAGACGAACCCGCAACAGGAACACCGGACCCCAAGCCCGATACCCACGGAGCAACCGTAACCATGACGTTCACCGACGAAACCCCGACCCGTGCGTTCTTCGCCGAAGCCGCGACCGCCGAAGCGTGGGAGAAATCCCTGTCCTCGCTCTCCGTGTACGTGTTCAACGCCAAAGGTGACCTGATCGTGCTGCGCAACTTCACAGCATCCGAACTCACGGCCCGCTCCGCAACGTTCGCCCTGCCGCATGCCACGGCCGGTACGACCTGCGACTTTTATGCCGTCGCCAATCTGTCGCTGTCGGGCATTGCCACGAAATCCGCGCTGCTCGCCAAACTGGAGACCGCCGCCGCCGACTACAACGGCACGTTCGCCGAAGTTTCGACCAAAGCCAAGCGCAGCGGGGGCTTCGTAATGACTGCCGGAGTGAGCAAAGCCGTTGCTGACGGCTCCACGACATCCGTGCCCCTGACACTCAAACGTACCGTCGCCAAAGTCGCCGTGCAGACATCCATCGACCCGGCGTTCGCCAGCAAGTATTCCGGGACCCTGACCGTAACGGGTACGAAGCTGCTGCGGGCCGCCAGCCAGACGCCGATCATTGCCCCGGCCACGCCGACACCCGGAGCCATGAGCTTTACCCACACACAGACTGCGACAGCAACATCCGGGAAGTATAACAACCTCTTTTACCTCTTCGAGAACGGCCCCCTCGCCGAAGCAAGCCGCGTAGCGCTGGAGATCACCGCGACATACGACGCCGACGGGAACGCATCCACGACCGCCGACCGCATGGAGGTAGTTTATACCGTACCGCTGACAGGCAAGACCGGGGGCGAGATCGCACGCAACGGCTACTACCGTATCGCAGCTAACCTCACGGGCCTCGTGGGGCAGGATTGCCAAGTCTCCGTGTCGGTCGCCGAGTGGGAAAGCCCGATCACGCAGTCCGTCGATCTGGGAGCATAACCGAATTATTCACCAACACCGCCCGCACCTTTCGGGGCGCGGGCGGTTTAAATAATCACAGATGAAATATTTACTGTTCGCATTGCTTCCCCTTTCGATCTGGTTTACAGGCTGCATACACGATAAAACAGCCGCGGATGCGCCGATAAAAAACGTGTCCGTAGAGGTGGGCATTACGGCCCGACCCGCAGACCGCATTACCCGCGCCACCGACGAAACGCAGATTAAAGACCTGAACGTATATCTGTTCGGGAAAAGCAACACATTCAAACTTCACATTTATACGCAGTCGCCGCTCTTGCAATTCGAATGTCCCGTCGGAGAATACGACCTTTACATTGCCGCGAACCTCCATGCGGATATGGCAGACTTATCCCCGGCAGAACTCGAAGCCTGTTCCATAGCTTCCAGACCCGCGTATGACGATCTGCCGATGTCGGCGAAGACAACCGTAACGATTGCAGCTTCGGCGCAGGGAGAGGTGGTTACGCTCCCGACTATTGAGGTCCGGCGTTGCGTGGCGAAGATCGCCTATAATATTCGTGTCGCCAATACTGCAGGGGACATCAAACTTCAATCCGTGCGGCTGATGAGTATTCCCCGCACCTCGCTGCTGTTCACCTCCGCCCGGCCCTCCGAAAACAAGGCCGATTATACTTCCGGATTCTACTCGGAAATCCCGGCCGCCGGGGGCGCGGCATTTTCGGGCGTATGCTATATCTTCGAGAATAGGCAGGGCCGCGTTCCGGGCATTACTTCGCAAGCCGACAAAAGCGCCCGGAACGCCCCCAAAAACGCATCCTATTTGCTGGTGCGGGCGGTTCGGGGTGGGAAAGTACTGTCATATTCTATCTATTTTGGAGAAAATAATACTGATAATTTCGACATAGGGCGTAACACAATCCAGACATTCAATATCACCATCAATGGGGACAACGAAGTAGATACCCGCATCAGCAGCTACACCCTTAACGTGTACGACACGTATGCCGGCAATATGATCGGCGGCTATTGCCTCAATGATCAATATGGAGAATTGTTAATCGAGGTGGATGGTAACCCCGCACCTCTGACGCTTTGCGGGCGGATAACGGCTTCGGGGGACACGGGGCATGTTCTCGTGAACGATACTCCCATCGGTTCCGGGCGTGACCTGGAGCTAACGGACCAGCCGGGATTGAACGAATATTATTTGCATTACGACAAACCCGTATATACGTCTGCCGATTCACAATTCTCCTACACCGTGACAATCGAGGACGACGGCGGCTATGCGCAGTCTTTCAAATTTGAACGGCGCTTTGCCAACAAACTCGACGTTATAGTCGATACCCCTGACAATGGCAAAGGCAAGGTGAAAGTTTCCGACGCGCTGTATTCCGTACAGGTCACCGGAGTGCGTGACCATATTGCAATGTGTTACGAAATGGGCTGCACGCTGGTAGCACTGCCCGCGGCAGGTTATCGGTTCGAGGGATGGTACTCCACGGATGGTTATAAGACGCGGCTTTCAATATCGACAACCTATTTCTATGTGCCGAAATCGGCCAACGCTGCTATCTATCCGAAATTCTCGCCTGCGACATCTCCGCTGGACAGCGACGGTACGGCAAATTGCTACATTGCACCCAAACTGAATACAGAATATTCCTTCGATGCAACCGTGCAGGGCAACGGCAAAAACACGAAGAATATTTGGGCCCTAAATCTTAACGGGATTTCCGCTCGTATGCTTTGGGAATCGGATAGCAAAGTTGTCGAAGATGTAATGTTTGCAGACAGCCGTATCTCTTTCTCGACGGGGACCGTGCGGGGAAACGCCGTGATAGGATTGTTCGACGTTACAGATAATTGCATTTGGTCGTGGCATATCTGGTCCGTGGATTACGACCCGGCATCGACAGCACAGACCTATGTTTCCGGGGCCGTGTTCATGGATCGAAACCTCGGAGCGATCACTACCGATTGCACACAGCCCGCATCCCGCGGGCTGTATTACCAATGGGGCCGCAAAGACCCGTTCATCCATCCGGCAAGCTGCAACAGCGATGAACGTGAAAGAGTGGTCTATACCGAAGGATTCGCATTTAATGTCAGCTATCCCCGGAATGCCGGAACTGAAAGCCCCTATGACGTAATGACCGTAGGGTGGTCGATTGCCCATCCGACAACCTTTATGAGCGATGCCATGTACGAAGATTGGGAAGAATGGGCATCTGTTGTGGATTGGCTTTACAATCATCATCCGAATCTTTGGGGTAACGTCACGACAAGCAACAACAATATCAGCAAGGTAAGCTACAAATCTATCTATGACCCGTGCCCCGTTGGTTGGAAAGTTCCCAGCCCCGAAGATTTTGCCGGAATCGAGCGGGTAAGTCAGTCGTCGGCCTATTATTCATTACAATGGTAATCGTACCACGAATATTCCTATCGGTGGGACTTTCGTTGAAACACGCTTTATGAATAACGGACAGCTCGGACGACTTTATACCAATGCGCCCTACTATATGTTCTGGGGAACGTCATCCTGTCGGTATGGCGATATTTCCTGCACCTCGATTATTTTCTCGACGGGTTCCGTACCCTCGTTTATCGACACTTCTGATTACTATCGTTACGCCGCAAATCCCATACGGTGCATCAGAGAATAAAAAGCCATGAAGAAAAGACACATCATCATTTTATCGCTTTGCCTGCTGGCTTTTTGGGGCAAACCCCAGTTGGCCGCAGCGCAGTTTTTCAGCGCCAAAGTAAACGCATTGGCCGCACTCACCGCAACGGTGAACGTAGGAGTGGATGCCGCCGTCGCGGACAAGTGGACGTTAGACCTTTCCGCCTACTGGAATCCCGTAAACTCCGATTCGTTCAGTTGTCGGCTGTATGCCGCGCAGATCGGCACGAAACGCTGGCTTTACGAAGCGTTCGTGGGCCATTTCATCGGCAGCCAGCTAACCTATGGAAATTACCTGTACGGCGGTTCCCGACGCTACTACAAAGGCGGAATGGCCGGGCTGGGATTCAGCTATGGTTATGCTTGGCTGCTCTCGAAGCGTTGGAACGTCACGGCCGAAATCGGCATCGGGGTCTTTTACATGAAAGACACCCGCCGCGACCGCATCCCGCCCGAATACGAATCCATCTTCATACACCACTACAAGCGGTGGGTTGTAGGCCCCTCGCGGGCAGAGATCAGTTTTAACTACTTATTCTAAAAGCAGCATGAAAAAACTTATTTATACCGTCGTCTGCATGATGCTTTTTTGCTGCGCCTGCTCGGATGCGGACATAGAGCTTAATCCGGCGACGCAGGCCAAACAGCAGCTTGCAATGACATTCCGCTGCGGGGCCATGTCCCCGACACGCGCCGCGACGAACGACACCCGCATCGACGACATCAATCTGTACTTGTTCCCCGTAAACGGCGGTCAGGCCCGGCACGTCTATATTGCTCCGGTGCGCCCCGTCGTGCTGGAACTGCCCAAAGGCGACTATACGCTTTACGCCATTGCCAACCTCGGACACGACGCGGGCGAGCGGACGCAGGATTTCGTTCGCTCGCTGCGCGTCGAACGGGAGCCTGCGGCCCTCGCGGATGCTCCCTTTCCCATGTCCGCGCAGCAGGCCGTCACCGTGCGCGGCGACACGCAGATCGCCGTATCTTTGGTTCGCGCCGTGGCAAAGGTCAATTTCAGCTACACCGTGGCTGCTGATTTCGCAAAGTCTTTTCATGTGAAGTCCGTGCAGTTTCGCAGCGCACCCCGTTCGGCGGCTCTCTTTGACTTCAGCCGCGCCGAGAGCAGCGAAGCCGTTGCCGACATGCCGCCCGTCGAAGCGTCGGCAACGGCCTATGCCGCGACCTGCTATTTATTGGAGAACAGGCAGGGAGAGGTTGCAGGCATCGGCTCCCAGCAGCAGAAAGATCAAACCCGCGCCCCGGAACATGCCACCTACATAGCCATAGCGGGCGAAGCCGACGGAACGCAGGTTGTGTACCGCATCTATCTCGGAGAAAACAACACGACGGATTTCAATGTCGGCCGCAACCGGGTTTACAACATCGACGCCCGCATCCTCGGTCTGAACACCGTGGACTGGCGGGTATCGACGGCAGAACTCACCGTCACGCCATTTGCCGAAAACCATGCACCGGGGGAACCTGCGACAACCGAACTGCGGCTTACATCCACGAACAACCCCGAAAATGTCTATTACTTGTCCTATCATATCGACGCCGGGACGGGGATAGTCGCCATCGACGGCGTGAATCGGAACCCCGGTACGCCTTATCCGTTCTTTTCGGGCAACGGAACAGTAACGGCCGGTATCAGCTATACGCAGGCAGAGCCGGGCGACGTGCGGCTCCGTCTGACGGTTACGGACAAATACGGATTCAGCATGGAGCGTGTGCTGACAACGGTATTCAAAAACCCGGAACTGACGATAACCTATGCCCAGCAGGGAAATGGACTGACGGTTTATGACCGGGCATATATCGACTATACCGTGTCACAACCCGGTTACTCCGGGAACTACACCGTAAAAGTGGAAGGTGTTCCGTCCGTGTACTATGGTCGTTATGGCTCCGACGTTCCCCTGACGACATTCACCCAATACGGGAACGGCACAAATACATTACGGGTGAAGCCAAATATGCTTGGGCCGAACCCGCTGAAAATAACCGTAACCGACACCGACGGCCACAGCGCGGAGATCATCACATCGGTAATGGGTATTAAGACCACCGCCGACCTCCAACCGACATTCAGCACATCGGGGGGCTTGCTCTATGTTACCGTGGAATCTTCGCAGCCCGTAGTGGACGACCTGACCGTGAAAGTGACGGCCAATGCCGACATATATTCTTTCGGTGGGGCCGTGACAAAAAAGCAGTATATCGTAACGGTGAAGATTGAAGCCGACCATACGACAGGAAAAGGGTCTGTATCATTGAGCGGGTTAGGGAGTTACGCCACGTTCACAGTAACGTCTTATTCCGCGGAATTTAAGCGCACATCGGATAACGGATTGGTCGAATATAAATTGCAGTAGAAAATGAAAAGGATAATGAAAACTATTGCCGTATGCTTGGCCGCGTTGCTTTGCGGCTGTTCGATAACCGGGCATCTGGAACGTCGCCAATACCGCGCGGACGTGCTGCACGTCAGCCGCGAACAGTACGAACGCGAGCAGCAGACCTACCAGCCACCCGCGTTGAAGATCGAGCGCGATAGTAACCGATTTTACCTCGTGCCGACCGAAGTACAGGAGAACGGCGAACGTATAATGGCAATGCAGATTCAGCAGGTAACCATACGCGCCAAAGCCCGAACGCTTCCCGAACGGCTGGGAAAGGTCATAATCGACTTCGTGATCGACATGCCCCGGCAGTTGCAGGGCGCATGCCGGAGCGTCATCGTAACCCCCTATCTGCACAAGTACGGCGAAGCGCATGCTTTGCAGGACATCACCATTCGGGGCGGGCTGTTTTCACGGGTGCAGCAGCGCGACTACTGGCAGTTCGGCAAGTATGTCCGGGCTTTCGCACCCGACAGCAGCGCCGAAGCCCGCGCTTTCGCCCGCTTCGTGAAATATCCCTATCCGGAGGGCGTGCGGCTCGACAGCGTGGCGGCCCATCCCGGCCATATCTCGTACTACTATTCGCAGGAGGTCCCGACAGACGAAACGTCGAAAACGATGCTTGTAACCTTACAGGGCCGTGTCGTGGCCCTCGACGACAGCAGCTACACGCTGCCCCCGTCCGATACGCTGACCTATCACGTTTCGTCGATGCTCTCGTTCGTCGATACCACGACGCGCTACAAAATAAAGGTCATAAACAAGTACGCCACCGTGCAGGACCGCAACTACATTCAGTTTTTGGTGAACGACACCCGTGTACTCGACACCCTCGGCAGAAACACCGCACAGCTCGGTAAGATTCAGGCACGCATGGCCGGACTGATCGCCCAGCAGGAATTTTTCGTCGATAGCGTCGTCCTGACGGCCACGGCATCCCCGGAGGGCAGTTTTACCCGTAACCGTGCTTTGGCACAAGGCCGCGCCCATGCCCTCAAACGCTACCTGCAGGAGCGCATCGGCCCCGAAGTCGATACGCTCGTCCGGGTGCGGTGGGTGGCCGAGGACTGGCCCGAACTGGCGGCCCGCATCCGTGGTGACGAAAGCCTGCCGCACCGCGCCGAAATGCTGGAGTTGATCGCCGCCGAGAAAGACCCCGACCGACGGGAGCGGCTGATCCGCGAACGATACCCGGCGGATTATCGCTATCTTAAAGAAAGCGTCTATCCGTGGCTGCGGGCCGTGACATTGCGTTACGACCTGCGCAGGCAGGGAATGATAAAGGACACCATTCACACCCGCGAGGTCGATACGGCTTATATGCGGGGTGTGGACCTGCTGCAAAAGCGCAGGTATGCGAAAGCCCTTTACAACTTACTTGAATACCGCGACCGCAACACCGTCGTAACGCTCCTTTCGCTCGGCCATGACGCGCAGGCATTGGAAATCCTCGACGGGCTGGAGCAGTCCGCGACGACCGAATACCTCAAAGCCGTGGCGTGCTCCCGGCTCGGTCGCAAGGTAGAGGGCCGCGAACATTTCCTGACGGCCTGCGGCATGGACGAGCGGATGCAGTACCGCGGGAACCTCGACCCCGAAATAACCGAACTTTTAAAGTAATAAGCCATGAAGATAGGACTGGTAGACGTAGACGGCCACCACTTCCCGAACCTCGCCCTGATGAAACTTTCGGCATGACACAAAGCGCACGGCGACAGCGTGGAGTTTGCCGACCCCATGTTCGGGCAATACGACCGGGTGTATATGTCCAAAGTATTTACATTCACACCCGATTATCCGTACGGATTCCCCTGCGAGGTAATAAAGGGCGGAACTGGGTATCGGGACTATGCGACCGTGCTGCCCCCGGAGGTCGAACACACCTGCCCTGATTACGGGCTGTATAACTATCCTGCGGCAATAGGTTTTCTGACCCGCGGATGCGTGAATCGCTGCCCGTGGTGCGTGGTTCCCCGAAAAGAGGGCGCATTGCGGGGAAACGCTGACATAGAAGAATTTCTGGACGGACGCCGCAATGCCGTACTGCTCGACAACAACGTACTTGCGTCCGGGTGGGGACTGGAGCAGATCGAGAAGATTATCCGGTTAGGGGTGCGCGTAGACTTCAATCAGGGACTTGATGCCCGGCAGATCGCCCGGAATCCCCCAATCGCCGAACTGCTCTCGCGGGTGAAATGGATGCGTTATATCCGCATGGCTTACGACAGCACCGCCGTCCGCGACGATGTGCGCAAGGCCATAGAACGGCTGAAAAAATGCGGTATGAAGCCCGCAAAGATGTTTTTCTATGTGCTGGTCCGGGAGGTGGACGACGCGCTGGCCCGCATCGAAGAACTGGACGCGCTGGGATGTCAGCCCTTTGCACAGCCGTACCGCGATTTTGAGAATAAGATACGCCCGACACCCGAACAGCGGCGACTGGCCCGCTGGTGCAACCATAAACCGACGTTTCACACCGTGAACTACAAAAACTACAAAGAATAACGCTATGAAAAGGAAATCATTCGTAAGCATTTTAATCGTGCTGCTGGCCCTGTTCAGCCTGACCCGCTGCAAGCTGGCAGAGGTCGAAACAATCGACGAAATACCGTGCCCCGGAGTGGGGATAGACACGGTGATAATCCCCGGCTGGGACAATCAGCCTGATGACTAAAACAAATGTCCAGCCTTTCAGGGCTGGACATTTGTTATTTGAACGGATTAAGTTTTGCATCGTGTGCTTTTTTTTCGATCAAATTCTGCCTTTCTTTTTCGAGAATTGATAACACATTTGGCTTGATGTTGGCATTGCGTTTTTTGCATTCCTCTTTTAAGAGGTTAATTCTTGTTTTGACTTCTGAAACAAGAAATTTAATATCCTCTTTTACTCGTTCTTTCCATTCATCGCTTAGTGGGATGCGTGTATATTCTGTTATAATGGTTAAGGTTAATCCATTTGCATTTGCACTTCCCTTTATAGGAGCATAGTGTGTATCGGTAGGAGTATTGAAAAAGAAAGTATAATCACCTTGGATTTTGAATTTATAATCGACTGCGACAAAATCATAAAACTCATGGATTGCACCAATTCGTAATTCTGGTCGTAACGCTTCTCGCGAAATGGGCATAAGATAACTAATTGGCTCAACATCTTCTGTTGTAAACTCCGTGTCGCAGATAATGCTATATTGTTGTTCTATTCTGTCCGCGATCTTTTGCAAGTCGCAATTTAATAGCTCATTATCTGTTATTTTGTTAAGTTCGGATGCGATTTTCTTATCGCTTTCATCGAATCGGGTTTGAATGGGAGTATTGTTGAAGAGATACATAATAGGAATGGGTTAGTGTTTCACAAATGGTTAAGTTTTATAAAAATAAGGCGACGGTATCATATCCATACAGTAATGTGAGCGAAGCGCCT
>ENA-UESC01002048-UESC01002048.1-human-gut-metagenome-genome-assembly--contig:-NODE-2048-length-13434-cov-45.772554_pt1 | contig 13434 bp, 8 predicted proteins | sample MGYA00242998_ERZ507999 | MGnify/ENA primary metagenome ERZ507999 (study PRJEB26167, sample SAMN06115465) | human gut metagenome | host: Homo sapiens | place: China:Hubei | collected 2016-04-27... | reverse complement strand
TCCAGCACGAACGAGAAGTGGCTCGACTTGGTGCAGTAGCAATAGTTGTACGAACCCTTGTAGTCGACCTTCGCCATCGCCACGTTGAACATGCGCTTGGCGCGGTTGATCTGCTGGGAGATCTTCGGCAGGTAGGTGATTTTGAGCGGAGTTCCGTACTGTTTGATCAGTTCCATCAGCGGAATGTCGTGGAAATTCAGCTCGTTGTCCTCGACGGAGAACTCATCCTGCGGGAAATCGAACGATTGTTCGATCAGGTCGATGTACTTGTCTTTCATGGCTCGTTCGGTAAAGTTTTTACAATCCGGCCCGGTTACTTTGCAATTTTCGGGCGAAAGTAGCTCGCCCGGATTTTGGAAAAAATCGGGATGCAAAATAGGCGAATATTTTTCGGATAACCAACACTTTGCCCGATTATTTTGAAAAAGCCCTCCGGAATATTGCTTTTTCCGCTGAAAAAGGGTAATTTTGAACCCGGATTTAAAGGATTTTCAACCGTGCTGATTCATACCCTGATACAATATCTGGAGTCGCACAGGCGGCTCGTCGTACCCCAACTCGGAACGTTCATCGTCAAGGAGCCGGGCCGGAGCGTCGTCTTTTCGGAACTGCTCAAGCGCGACGACGGCGTGCTGCGGGGGCTTCTCCGCGCCGAGGGGATGGGCGAACTGGAGGCCGCGGGCGAGATCGACCGCTTCGTTTTCGAGATCCGCCACGCCGTGGAGCATGGCTCGGAGTACCGCCTGGAGGGCTTCGGGGTGATGAAACCCGGTCCCAATGCGACCATCGCCTTCGTCTACGAGCCGCAACCCGCGTCGGAATCCCCCGCGCAAGAACCGGCTGCCGGGAAACGTCAGCCGCTGCAACCCGAGAAGGTGGCCGAGGCCGTCAAGACGGCTTTCACGGAGCCGCGCGTGTCGACTTCGGCGAAGATGAATCCCGATCCTTCGGTGCGGGGGCTGCGCTACGGCAAGCCGCCGAAGAACACCGATGCCTACCGCTACGTCGACCGCGTGCCGCGCCGCCGCGCCGACCGGTTCATCTGGATCGCCGTGATCGCCGCCCTGCTGGCCGTGGCGGCCATCGCCTTCGGACTTTGGCGCGACGCCCGGGAGAAGCAGGCCGAAAACGAATACATCGAACTTCCGCAGGCGGCGGAACTCCCGTCCGCCGCGTCCCAACCCGAACAACTCAAATAAATGACAGAGATCACCACCGTAAAACAACGCTTCGGCATCATCGGCAACTCCCCGCTTCTGGACAGGGCGCTGGAGGTGGCCCTGCGTGTGGCCCCTACCGACCTGACGGTGCTCGTTACGGGCGAGAGCGGTGTGGGCAAGGAGTTTTTCCCGCAGGTTATCCACGCCTATTCCGCGCGCAAGCACAGCAAATACATCGCCGTCAACTGCGCGGCGATTCCCGAGGGTACGATCGACTCCGAACTGTTCGGCCACGAGAAAGGCTCCTTTACCGGCGCCGTGGAGGCCCGCAAGGGGTATTTCGAGGAGGCTGACGGCGGTACGATCTTCCTGGACGAGGTGGCCGAACTGCCGCATCCGACGCAGGCGCGCCTGCTGCGCGTGCTTCAGACGGGCGAGTATATCCGCGTCGGTTCGTCGAAGGTGCAGAAGACCAACGTCCGCGTGGTCGCCGCCACGAACATGAACCTCCAGGAGGCCATCGCCCAGGGGCGTTTCCGCGAGGACCTTTACTACCGTCTGGGGACGGTCCCCATCACGGTTCCCTCGCTGCGCGAACGCCCGGAGGACATTCCGCTGCTGTTCCGCAAGTTCGCCGCCGACGTGGCCGTGCAGTACCGCATGCCCGCCGTGACGCTCGACGATGCGGCGCGCGAGATGCTGAAGAACTACTACTGGCGGGGCAACATCCGCCAGCTGAAGAACGTCGCCGAGCAGATTTCGGCCATCGAGCAGACCCGGGTGATCACCTCCGAGGTGCTGGCGAAATACCTGCCCCCGCAGGGCGGGGGCGCGCCGATGGCCGCCGGGACGATGCGCATGGACGACACGATGTCGACCGAGCGCGAACTGCTCTACAAGGTGCTGTTCGACATGCGCGCCGACATCAACGACCTCAAGCGGATGATCTCCGAACTGATGAAGGGCGGCGTGCCGTGCCCCGAGCCGGTCCGTGACGTCAAGGCCCTGCTGCCGACCACGGCGCAGAGCAGCTACGTTCCGGCCGTCGCTTCCTATCCCCAGCCTCCGGTCTATGCCGGGAGCGAGGAGGTGACCGACGAGCCGCCCCGCGAGATGACCAAGGCCGACATGCAGCGCGAGCAGATCATCCGCGCCCTGCGCCGCAACAACGGCCGCCGCCGCGAGGCCGCTGCCGAACTTTTCATGTCGGAGCGCACACTATACCGCAAGATAAAGGAGTTAGGAATTGAAGACAATTCCTGACTCCAATTAAAAATTAAGAATTAAAAGAATGCGCAGATTCCGAGATAATTTTTCATTTTTCATTTTCCGTTTTTCATTGCTGGCTATCGCCGCGGTGATGACCGGTTGCGGCGTGTCCATCAAATACTCGCTGTCGGGCGCCTCGATTCCGCCCGACGCCAAGACCTTTTCGGTGGCCTACTTCCCCAACAACGCCACGATGGTGTCGCCGATTTTGAGTTCCACGCTCACCGAGGCGCTGGTCGACATGTTCACGCGCCGCACGCGCCTGATGCAGGTCGACGAGGGCGGCGACTTCGCCTTCGAGGGCGAGATCGTCAACTATACCTCGACGACGGCTTCGGTTTCGAGTGACGACTACGCCCTGCTCAACCGCCTGACGATCACCGTCAAGGTGCGCTTCACCAATGCCCTCGACGAGAAGATGTCGTTCAACCGCACTTTCCAGGCCTACGAGGACTACGACTCCACGAAACTGCTTACGGAGGTCGAAGGCGAGCTGATCCCCCAGATCGTCGACAAGATCGTGACCGACATTTTCCAGGCCGCGGCCTCCAACTGGTAATTCCGACGCGCGATGTCCGACCTGAAAACATACTTTGCGGCGCCCGGCCGGGCGGAGACGCCTTCCGCTGCCGAAGCCGGGGACCTTGCGGTGCGCTTCCCGTGGTTCCTTCCGGGGCGTATCCTGCGCGAGACGCTTACGGGCGAATCCGATCCGCGGGTGGCGCTGACGGCCCCGTGGCGGGCCGAGAGTTCGTTGCGCAGGGCCGCCGTCGACGCCTCGGCGCTCACGCAGCTCTCCTCGGAGGAGATCATCGACCGTTTCCTTCAGGAAGAGGACCTGCGCATCGTCGCCGGCGAGGGCGAACCCGAGGAGGAGGTCGTTCTGCAGCCCGAACTGGACGACGACGACGAGGTGGTCACCGAGGAGCTGGCCGAAATCTATCTCGCTCAAGGCCTTCGGGACAAGTCCGTGGCGATTTATCGCAAATTAAGTTTGCGAAATCCCGAAAAAAGTGTTTACTTTGCCGAACTTATTGGCAAAATAGAAAACAATATTAAAATTTAAGGTAATATGTTATACACGATTTGCATTGCCCTGATACTCGTTGCGAGCGTACTGGTGATCCTGGCGGTATTGGTGCAGAACCCCAAGAGCGGCATGGCCGCCAATTTCGGCGCGTCGAACCAGGTGATGGGTGTGCGCGAGACTACGAACTTCCTGGAGAAATTCACCTGGTCGATGGCTATTGCCATCGTGGTTTTGAGCCTTGCGGCTACGCTGGCCATGGACCGCGGTCTGGTCGCCGACAGCAATTTGGAGATTTCGAAGGACGCCAAGGCGCTTCAGGAGCGGGTCATCGAATCCGAGGCCGCCGCTACGATGCCGCAGGCCGAGATTCCCTCTGCCGGACAGACCGAGCAGCAGGCCGAGTAGCCTCCGCGCTCCGTCCGGAAACGCCGGAGGGGGGGGAGACCTCGCCGTTATAGAAGACCGTGGATTCTTTCCGCGGTCTTTTTTTCGCCCGTCCGGAGGAGGTCCCGCATGGGACGATTCATCGGGGGGGGGCCGGAACGGTCCCGCAGCAGAGACCCCGGAGGGGCGCCTTGCAATGGAAATTCTGAGGTTGTTTGCCTCCCGGAACGGGACGGTGAATTCCCGCCCGTGTTTTGCGCCCGGCCGGAACCTCTCCGATTCATGTATTGGAAAAGCCTGCGGGATGCTCCGCGGGCTTTTTTTGTGCCGCTTCGAATCGCTCCGGGAGGGTGCCCCCCCCCTTGGGCGAAAACGGTCAGAGATGCTGCGGACTGAAAGCCCCGATGGTCTTGATCCGCTCCTCGAAATCGTCGCGCGAGACGAGCGTGTGCCCCTTGATCTTCGACCGGTAGTTGTAGATCGTGCTCACGGAGTAACGCAGCAGCGCGGCGATTTTCGACGAGTCGTTGATGCCCAGCCGGATCAGCGCGAAGATGCGCAGCTCGGTCGTCAGCAGCTCGCCCTTTTTCGGCTCGATGCGCGCCTCCTTGTCCAGCAGGGAGTTGAAATCCTCGATGAACGTGGGGTAGAGTTGCAGGAACGTCGTGTCGAAGTTGCGGTAAAACTCCTCCAGTTCGCGGCTGTCGCCGTCGGTCGGGGAGTACTCCTTCCGCAGTTCGTCGACGCGGCCGTCGCGCAGCAGGCGGCGTACGTGGCGGCGCGAGTCGATGATCTTGTCGATGTACTCCGAGCACATCGTCAGGAAGATGCCGATATACTCCTCCTTCACTTCGTTGGCCTCTGAAATCTGGCTGTTCAGTCCTGCCAGTCGCTTGTTGATGTGCTGGAGGTCTTTGTTCGAGATGTTGAGCCGGTTGTTGGCCTGCTGCAATTCGAGCCGCGCAAGGTTCAGCTTGCGGTTCTGCCGCAGGACGAAGACCACGCCCCCGAGGGCCAGCAGCATGAAGCAGCCGATCGACACGACGAAGATGTTGTACATGGCGTCCATCCGCTGCCGCCGGACCCGGTAGGCCTCTTCGATGACGTGCAGCGCCAGTGCGTCCTGCCACGGGCGGAGCCGCGAATTGAAGAACCGTGCGTCGTCCATCACGATCCGCATGTAGCGCATGGCGCGCTGGATGTTGTCGTCGTCGAGCAGCGTGTTGGCGAGGCTTTTCAGTGCGGCGTTGTCGCGGATCGCCAGCTGGATGTCGGTCATCGCCGAGCGTGCGAACCACACCTGCGCCGTGGGCGTGTCGTCCATCAGGTCCGCCACGAGGGCGCGCATGTACGACGCCTCGGCATATTCGCGCGAAAGGGGTTGCAGGGTGCTGCACAGCCGTTCGGAAATCTCCACGGCCTGCGGGTAGTCGCGGGCGCCGATCGCCTGGCGGAGCCGGAAGTTGAGGTGCGTGACCGACTCCGGTTCGGTGTTCTCCACGATCAGCTGGGCGTAGATCACCGTAAGCCGCCACGATTCGTGTCCCTGCGCCGAGTCGTGGGAGTAGAGCTGGAGTTCGTCGTTGAGTTTGTGGCGGGCGATGTAGTAGTCGACCAGCTGCCTGCGGTCCAGCGCCGTGGTGTCGACCAGTTTCAGCATGTTCGCCGCTTCGAGGTAGATACCCGCCGAACTGTACAGGTAGGCCAGCTGGATACGGCTCTCGTTGAGGTGCCCCGCGTCGTTCATGCGTGTCGCCAGGGCGATGTTGCGGTAGAGGTAGTCGATGGTCGAATCGGCCTGGTAGGGGGTGTATTCGTCGATCAGCTGCTGGTTGAGGATGTAGCGCTGGGCGTCCGAGAAATCCGATTTCCGGAGGATGTTTTTCAGCGATTCGATCCGCTGTTCGCGTCCGGCGATGTAGGAGTCCCGGTGCGAAAGGGTGGCGTCGAGCTGTGAAAGCACGCTTTTCAGGTCGTTTTGGGCCGAGGCGGCGAGCGTTGCGGCGAGCAGCAGTACGGTTGACAGAAGGTTTCTCATGTGCGGACGGTTCACGGTTTGTTCCTGACAAAGATCGGAAAAAGGACGGATGGTTCCAAGACCGAATCGGGTACGGTGCGGTACTTTCCGGCTGATAAAAGTGTCGTTACGGCACCAAAGATAGGAATAATCCCGGGAAAATCAATACCGGGCGGCGCGCTTTCCGCCGATCGGACCGTCCGGCCGTTTTTCCCGGCAGGACGGGCGGCCGGCCCGGCGAACGGAACGTGCTCCGGGAGCCGGATTTATTTAAAATATTTTATTATATGCCGCTTCCGGGGTTCCGAGGCGGTTGTGAAAATTCCGATCAATCTACTTTTTTTTGCAATCGTCAAATAATTAATATATTGAATATCAAGTAGGTATATTTTTATAAACGGGTTTTGAGTTTACAATTTGCTGTTTAAATTTTTTTCATGTCGCGGAGGATAGTTACTTTTATTTAAACGGAAATAAGGCGATGAAGTGTCGATTTTTTAAGAACTGCGCCTTACCTATTTATAATATTAACTTAAAGCTTAAAAACCTTAAATTCCTATGGCACATTTTTGCAAGAAACTGCAAGCGGACTGCCGGAGAGGGTGGATGCTGGCACTGACGGCGATGCTGATCGTCTTTGCGCCGGCGGCCTTCGCCCAGTCGGCGCCGACAGTGACGGGAACGGTCACCGACCAGTCGGGACAGCCCGTTATCGGAGCCACGATCATCGAGCAGGGAACTACGAACGGCGCTACGACGGGCGTGGACGGCTCTTATTCCCTCAAACTGCGAGGGGGGGGGAATTCTGCTAACCTGATTTTCCAGTCGCTCGGATTCGTTTCGCAGACGGTCGCCGTGAACGGCCGCACGAAGATCGACGTGAAACTCGCCGAAGACGCCGTGGCCCTCGATGCCGTGGTGGCGATCGGTTACGGCACGGTCAAGCAGAAGGACCTCACGACGGCCGTTTCGGTCGTCAAGACCGACGACCTGGCCCGCCGCCCGATCACCTCGGCCTCGGGCGCCCTTCAGGGCAAAGCCGCCGGCGTGCAGGTCATCCAGCCCAACGGCTCGCCCGGACAGGGCATGGTGGTCCGCGTCCGCGGCGCTTCGTCCATCTCGTCGAGCAACGACCCGCTCTATGTGGTCGACGGCGTTCCCGTGGGCGAAGGAAACTACGCCATCGCTTACCTCTCTCCCAACGAAATCGAGTCGATGCAGGTGCTGAAGGACGCCTCGTCGGCCGCCATCTACGGTTCGCGCGCCGCCAACGGCGTGGTGCTCATCACCACCAAGCAGGGCAGCCGGAAACGGGGCCCCGAGATTTCGTTCTCGACCTTCGTCGGCATTTCGAAGGTGACCAAGAGCTACGACGTGCTCAATGCCCGGCAGTACCGCGACCTGATGGAGGAGAACGGCGCCGTGTCGGGGCTTCCGGCCGATCTGACCGACCGGACCGACTGGTTCGACGAAACCTACTCGACGGGCGTCAACCAGAACTACCAGTTCTCGGTCTCCAACGGCGATGAAAACTCGTCCTATTACCTCGGCGGCGGCTACACCAACGAAAAGGGCATCATCAACACCACCTCTTCGGACCGTTACAACGTGAAGGCCAGCTTCGACAAGAAGATTTTCAAATGGGTTTCGGCCAACGCCTCGACGACTTTCTCGCACTACACCACCAAGGGCACGATCATCTCGGGTCAGGGCGCCAACCGCGCCGGCGTGGTGGTGTCGGCCATCACGACCCCGACCTACGCGCCGATCTGGGACCCCGAGAATCCCCAGCAGTTCTACAATAATTTTTACGGCGCCAACCTCACCTCGCCGCGTGAGAACATGGCCCGCACGGATTACAACCAGGATGTCACCGACCGCCTGCTGCTCTCCGGCGGCCTGACGTTCTACCTGGCCAAGGATCTGACCTTCAAGTCGACGGTTTCGATGGACCGCCGCTGGGTCCACTCGTCGTCGTTCCTCGACCCGATCCGCACCTCCTACGGACGGACGCAGCACGGAACCGCCTCGGACACCCGTTCCGACGATATGCGCATGATTTACGACAACATCCTGACCTGGAACAAATCGTTCGACCGCCACGGCCTCGAAGTGATGGCCGGCACGTCGGCCACGACCTCCGTGTGGGAGCAGTTGAGCGGCTCGCGCTCCTATTTCTCCTCGACCAACAACAACGCCATTCCCAACCTGAACGGCGGTAACAACGGCGGCGTCCGCGGCCAGAGCTACGGCAAATCGGAGTGGTCGATCATGTCCTATCTGGCGCGCGTGTCGTACAACTACGACAGCAAGTACCTCGTGACGGCCAATTTCCGCGCCGACGGTTCCTCGAAGCTGGCTCCCGGCCACCGCTGGGGTTACTTCCCCTCGTTCTCGGCCGCGTGGCGCATCTCGGGCGAGAAGTTCCTGCGCGACGTGTCGTGGATCAACGACCTGAAACTGCGCGCCGGCTGGGGACAGACCGGTAACCAGGCGGGTCTGGCGGAGTACGGCTGGATGCAGCAGTACAGCACCAACTACTACGACTGGACGCTGACCGAGAATGCGCAGGCCGTGCCGACGGTCGGCGGTCGCAGCAACATCAAGAACGAGGACCTTACGTGGGAGACCTCCTCGCAGACCAACGTCGGACTCGATTTCGCGCTGCTGAACAACCGTTTGAGCCTCTCGCTCGACTATTACTACAAGTACACCAAGGACATGCTGATGAGCGTGCCTCTGCCCTCGCCCTATCCCAACATCACGCGCAACGACGGCGAGATGTCGAACCAGGGCTTCGAGATCACCCTTTCGTCGGTCAACATCGCCCGGAAGGATTTCAACTGGTCGACCGACCTGAACGTTTCGCTCAACCGCAACAAGGTCGAAAAACTCAACCTGAAGCAGGTATACTACTACGCCACGACCTCCGACGCGACCAACGACAACGTCGTGCGCATGACTCCGGGCCACCCGCTTTCGATGTTCTGGGGCTATGTCTCCAAGGGGGTCGATCCCGAGACGGGCGACCTGGTTTACGAGGACCGCAACGGCGACGGCGAGATCACGCCGCTGGACAAGACCTGGATCGGCAACGCCAATCCCAAGTTCACCTTCGGCATGACCAACAACTTCTCGTGGAAGGGGCTTAACCTGAACATTCTGATCACGGGCTCCTACGGCAACGACATCTTCAACGCCTCGCGCATCGAGACCGAGGGCATGGCTTCGGCCAACAACCAGACCACCACGGTCCTGCGGCGCTGGCGCATTCCGGGCCAGCAGACCGACGTGTTCCGCTCGGACAACCCCGCCTGGAACGTGAAGAATTCGTCCTACTGGGTCGAGGACGGCTCCTACCTCAAGGTGAAGAACATCACCCTGGCGTACGACATCACCTCGCCGAAGCTCAAGCGCATCAACATCACGCGCATCCAGCCTTACATTTCGCTCCAGAACTTCATCACCTGGACCGGCTATTCGGGCTACGATCCCGAGGTGAGCCAGTCGGAAAGCGCCACGCAAATGGGCATCGACTGGGGAACCTATCCCAACGTGCGCACGGTCGTCGTGGGTCTGAATCTTACTTTCTAACCGCTGAAAAAAGAACCGATTATGAAAAAGATATTTTTAATTGCCGCAGGTCTCTCGCTGGGGGTTGCCACCACGTCGTGCAGCCTTGAGAAATTCCCCGAGACGATGTATGCCGAGAACAACACCTCCGGCACGGGCGACAGCGAGACGGCCATCAACACCCGCGAACTGCTCGAAGGCCAGCTTACGGCCATGTACAACTACATGAAGGGCGACCTCCAGACCTACTGGTATCAGCTGACCACGCTCGCCGAGGCGCGCGCCGACAATGCCTACGGCGGCAACATGGCCGAGACGAAGGTCGTCAGCGTCGAGTCGAACCACATCGACAGCGACAACGAATTCGCCTCGAACCTGTGGAACTATTCGATGAACGCCGTGGACTATGCCAACCAGGTCATCTGCAACATCGATCTGGTGAAGGAGAACGATCCGTCGCTCACCGACAAGGAGTACCAGGAGTGGCTCTCCGAAGCGCTCTGCTGGCGCGCCTATATCTGGATGAACATGATGCAGCTTTTCGGAGAAATCCCGATGCTGACCGAAATCCCGCCCGCCATCAACGCCGGGAACGTCGAGGAGGTCTATCCGCTATATTTCCCGGCCCGCGTGTCGAAGCAGACCGTCGGCGAGCAGATCGTCAAGGACATCGAGGAGTATGCCTGCAAATACGCCCCCGACATGGACGCTTCGAACAAATTCCGCATCACCAAGGGCTTCGCCTACGGCCTGATGGCCCGTTTCTACTCCATGCGCGAGTTCCGCGACTGGTCGAAGGTCGTCTCGGCCTGCGAAGCGGTCGAAGGGATGGGGTACAGCCTTTGCGACAAGTACGGCGACCTGTGGGCCTACACCACCGGCGATACGGGCATGGCTGCGATGAACACCCGCGAGTCGATTTTCGAGGTGCAGTGGACCAGCCAGACCTCGGGTTCGTGGATGTGGATGATGTTCCACCGCAACGCCTATGTCCCGGGCGACAGTTTCTCGTGGGCCAAGTGGTGCACGCCGTCGCGTAACCTGACGAAGGCTTACGACGCCGAGGGCGACACCGAGCGCAAGAATGCGTCGGTCGTCTACGACGAATGCGGTTGGTCGTACCACTATCCGAGCGACGAATACGCTTTCATGCACAAGTTCCCGACCAACGTGACCCCGGTTTACCTGATGCGTCTGGCCGAGATCCGGCTCCTGCATGCCGAAGCGCTGGCCAATATGGACGATCCGGGAGGCGCCGCCGACATCGTGGACGAGATCCGCGGCCGCGCCGGCATTGGCAAGCTGACTGCGGCGCAGCGCGCGTCGGCCGACCTGATGCGCGAAGCCGTGCTCCACGAACGCCGTCTGGAACTGGCCATGGAGGGCTTCCGCTGGTTCGACCTGATGCGTTACGGCGACGACTATTCGAAACTGTTCGAAATCTGCGACGGCGTCAACATCAAAGGCTCGGCGTCCTACGACTCCTACTTCCAGACCCGCCGCGCGATGAACGACAACCGCGTGCTGATGCCGGTGCCGACTTCAGTGCTGGAGGATAACACCAACATCGAACAAAACCTGGGCTATTAACCTTAAAATTGCGATTCTGCCATGAAATTTACGATCAATAACAACCTGCGCCTGCTGACCTGCCCGCTGCTGCTCGCCGGAGCCGTATGCTGTTCCAGCGGGAACGATGGCGACACGCCGGCTCCCGGTCCTGGCCCCGATCCCTCGCCCGTGACGGGCGATGTTCTCGCCTACGTCACCTCGGCCGACGGCAACCGCCTGTTCACGGAGGAGGGACTCGACTACTCGAAGGTCTCGATGTCGCCCTACCGGGTCACGATCGACCCCTCGACGACCTACCAGACCGTCGACGGTTTCGGCCCGGCCATCACCGGCGCCACGTGCTACAACCTGCTGCAAATGTCGCAGGCCGACCGCACGGCGATCCTCCGGAAGTGCTTCGACCCCGAGACCGGAGCCGGTTTCAGCTTTATCCGCGTGCATATCGGCGGCTCGGACTTCTCGATGGACGAATACACCTGCTGCGACCGGGAGGGCATCGAATTCTTCGCCATTCCCGCCGTGGAGAAGGATGGCATCTTTCCGGTGCTGAAAGAGATTCTGGAGATCAATCCCGAAATCAAGATCATGGGTTCGCCGTGGTCGTGCCCCAAATGGATGAAGGGCACGGTCGCCGACCCCTCGAAACCCTACGATTCGTGGACCGGCGGGCGTCTCAATCCCGCCTATTACGACGATTACGCCGAGTATTTCGTGCAGTGGGTGACCGAGATGGAGGAGAACGGATTCCCGATCTACGCCATCACGATGCAGAACGAGCCGCTGAACAAGGGCAATTCGATGTCGCTCTACATGCCGTGGGAGGACCAGCTGGCCTTCGTCAAGAAGCTCGGCCCGGCATTCCGCAAGGCGGGCATCGACACCAAGATCCTCTGCTACGACCACAACTACAACTACGATAACGTCGCCGGCCAGCAGAACTACCCGCTCAACATCTACGCCGACGCCGATGCTGCGCAGTGGGTCGATGGCTCGGCCTGGCACAACTACGGGGGCAGCGTGAGCGAGCTGGACAACATCCGCGCCGCCGCGCCCGACAAGACGATCTACTTCACCGAGGCCTCGATCGGCACGTGGAACTACAATTTCGAGAGCTGCGTGATCGACGACTTCGAGTCGATCTTCCTGGGGACGCTGAGCCGCTACGGCAAAGGGGTTCTGCTGTGGAACCTGATGCTCGACGACAAGGGCGCTCCGAACCGTCCCGGAGGCTGTACGACCTGCTACGGGGCCATCGAGATCAGTTCGTCGGATTACAAGACGCTCAAGTACAACAGCCACTATTACGACCTGGCCCAGTGCGCCAAGGTCATCCGGCCGGGTGCCGTGCGCATCGGCGCGTCGGGTTATACGGCGTCGGGGCTGACCTACCTGGCCTTCCGGAATCCCGACGGATCGAAAGCCTTCGTGGCGCTCAACAGGAGCGCCGGCGAACAGACCGTCGCCGTGTATGAAAACGCCGACCGTTCGTTCAAATACACCATCCCGGCCAAGTCGATCGCCTCGTTCCGCTGGGGCGCCGGAGCCGAAAACTAACCTTTAAAATTCGCAGAACATGAAAACGCTGAAATACATCGCACTGTCGCTGCTCGTCGCTGCCTCGACGACGGCGTGCAAGGACGATCCCGAACTGCTCACCACCGACGTCGGTCCCGAGATGACCGTCGTTTCGGCCGATGCGTCGGGCGTCTACGGCGGCAAGGTCGACTTCGAGGTGACGATGACCGACCGCTATGCGCTCTCGACGCTCAAGGCGCAGGTATTCTTCGACGACGAGATGGTCGCCGAGGAGGTGATCCGCACCAAAAGCGACGGAACCTACACGGGGGCTGTGACGCTTCCCTTCTACAAGAACATTCCCGACGGCGAGGCCACGCTGCGCTTCGTGGGGCAGAACGTGCGCTTCGGAACGACGACCGTCGACCGGCCGCTCGCCGTATCGCGTCCCAAGCCCGCCTACCTGACGTTCTTCCTCGATGACGCGGAGTACCGCATGGAGCCTACGGGTAACGACTACGAATACGCCGTGACGGACGAGTTCCCGCAGAAGCCGCAGGGCTATATCGCGACGCCCGAACTCGACGCCGCTGGCTCGGTGGTGACCTTCGGCTACGACTCTGGAGCCGGCGGCATCGTCTCCGATTCCACCGACGCCATTCCCTTCGCCAATTCGAATGCCGGGGAGTTCACGATCACCTTCAACCTGCTGACCTTCGAGGGTTCTCCTTTCATCAAACTGCTCTTCGGCGAGACGGAGATGACGATGGTCGACAATGACAATTACAGCATCGTCACCACGCTGACCAAGGGCCGGACCTACACGCTGACGGGCGTTTCGGACTTCGCCGACTGGGATGTGGACCGCGATTTCTTCGAACGCGCCGATGTTTCCGATCCCGAGACGCTGACCT
>ENA-UESC01002047-UESC01002047.1-human-gut-metagenome-genome-assembly--contig:-NODE-2047-length-13435-cov-4.461521_pt1 | contig 13435 bp, 10 predicted proteins | sample MGYA00242998_ERZ507999 | MGnify/ENA primary metagenome ERZ507999 (study PRJEB26167, sample SAMN06115465) | human gut metagenome | host: Homo sapiens | place: China:Hubei | collected 2016-04-27... | reverse complement strand
CCATGGCGGCAGCCTTTGGAGACAGTATGGCATCCGGATCGTCAGGATCAGCATTTCCCTCGCGGATGTATACTGACATTATACCGAGCTTAAGCAGCGAAGAGATGATATAATCATCGATAGCTGAGCCCTGTACCACCAGGTTACGGCCGGTAGGATCCTTGATGACCTGATCAATAATCATGCCGGGTTTCAATTGTCGTGTTCTCATATATCTGCGTTTAATCATATCCGCTCCACAACCAATTTAGTCTAATTTAAAAGCAATTTAAAAGATAATTCAAAATACTACGAATATTATATAGTGTATTTGTACTAAAAACAATCATAAATTGAGATTTTTTAGTGTTTTTTTGTAATAAAACAACCCCGGCATTTGCCGGGGCTGATGATGGTATTGTATTTATCAAAATCAGAGGTTAGATGTGGTGACCGCCGCCGCTGTGACTGCCGCCACTATGACCGCCACCACCGCTGTGACCGCCACTTGAGCCTGAGCTTTGTGGACTGTAGTGTCTTGTCTGGCTCATAAAGCGTGCGCGTGCATTTTGAATCTCTACCTTTGTAAATGCTGCACCCATGAGCTCGTTGCTCTTAGCCTTGCGGCCCTTTGACAGGGATAATGCATATACAAAGCAAAAAATCATGCCGGCAGCGAGAGCGATAAAGATACTGGAAATGTATCTGAGAGGCTGTGATATATGTCCGCCTGCGAGGACTGTGTTGACCTGGTCTATTGTTTCCATACAGCAGGTGAAATAGTCGTAATCATGACTTGAGGTGGCATATATATAAGTGTTGTCACAGATGGAGTTACATTTTGAGTTCGGGATGGTTCTCTGCGTGCTTCCCTCACAAGCCAGATAAATCTCGTCTAAATCTCTGTCTATCACGAAAATGACACCATTTGCACCGGTTCCGAAATAGTCTTCAAAGGTATTGACTGCATAGCTTTCAGTGCTTCCGTAAGGATGTGAGGTAGTGGTGACAACGGCTATATTGCAGTAGTCGGTTGTCTTTTTCATCTGTGAGATGAGCTTGCTCTTTGCGGCATCGTCAATGAAATTGGCAGAGTCCTCAAGGATGTACTCATAGCCGGTAGACTTGTTTGTACCGCTTAGATTGGAAGCTGCGGCTGTCTCGGTGGCATATACATTTGATGAGCTGCTCAAAACAAGGACTGTAACAAGCAAAAATAATGTAAATAAAGCTGAGCATCTGCATTTTATACAATGCAAAAAAGGACTTTTAAAATTATTTCTATGCACGGTCGTCACCTCCCTTATGTGTGGCAAACTGAGGCAGCTTGCGAGTTGTGAGCACATTGAATGCGCGGATGACATTGATCAGTGTGATAAGCACTGAGGCAATGATGATAAAAGCAGCACCATAGTACCATGCATCTAGCACCGGCTGGAAAAGTAGCACTGCATCGCCAATAAGCATGGATACCATGCCAAAGATGAGTCCTGCAACTCCCTTGTGTCCGGGCATACGGTCAAAGCTTGAGAAGGCTCTGATTGAAAAAATAAATGATATAATGGTCAAAATAACAAATAAAATCAGGCTGCCGTCTGCATTGCCAAAGCCGCTTCCGATACCTGCAATGATTGTAAACAGCGCAGGTACAAATTGAATGATAAATATAAAAAGTATAAAGTAAGCTACAAACGATGTGTTTGTCTTTTTCTTTATGGTTTTAGTGGCTTTTTTTGCAGCTTTAAGGCGTCTGTGGTTGTTGATTGCACCAAGAGCCTCCGGCTGTTCTTTTGCGATACGGCCCTTATCCTCGGTGCCGGCTTCCTTTACGGCAATCATGGTCAGCTCCTGTGAGTAACAGATATTTGCGATAATCGCAAGCACACCTACTATGGTGAGAGTCATGCCGGGGGTGAGGACTGTCAGCAGGCACAATAAAATGTATATCGGAATTGCCGCAATCAGCGAGCCTAGCAGGAATTTACCGACAGATATAGGCAGATCTGCAACAACCTTGCCGGTCTGGCCGTTTACTGTGGCATATGCCACACGATCCTTATTGCGGTACGACAAAAACCATACCGGAAACATTGAGTAATCTGTCTCTTTTACAGTAGTGCCAAGACTTAAAGGAGAAAGAGCAGCGGAGTCACTGTCGACTGACAAGCCGGTAAAGGCTGGCTCTTTACTTATTTCGCTTACTGTGTTTGTGCAGGCAGCATCCATTGCGTCACTTGCGTAAACCGTTGATGGTAAATCAGCTGTATCAGCGTAAAAACCACTTAAGAATGCCGGTGTAAAGCGCTTCATTTTCTTCACATCATATGGCGCAAGTTTTTCGCTGATGCTGTCATCAAATGATGAAGATGCATCGTAGGACAGTCCCTTGTAGTAGGCGTCGAGATCTCCCTCGAGCCTGTAATAGTCTGTAATGATGTAATCTCCTGAACGGTGGGATCTTTTCGCCGGAAGTGAAATAGGAGCCTTCTGGGTGACATAATATGTCCAGTAAGGCATGTAGATACCCCTGAATCCATCGATAAACTTAGGATCCTTAAGCTCCTTTGGCGCGAAAATAGCCTTTTTCATGAGGCTCATGTAGGCCTGCTTACAGTCATCCTTGCTCTTTGCAAATGGTATGATATAAGCCGGCTTGTGCTCCTTTTGCATGCGGCTGTAGAGCACAGTTGATGCACCGCAGAAGCTGCAGAAGCCTGCTGCGGTATCGTCTGTGCTCAGGATTTCTCCTCCGCACTGAGGGCATGTGAAAATGGTTGCGTCGAAGTCCTTCTGGACCTCGGCGTCAGAGGTTTTGTCCTCGTACGCGTAAGGGTCGAAAAGTGAATGACAGTATTCACAGGCTAACTGGCCTGATTTGATGTCAAACTTCACATTTCCACCGCAATTTTTACATGCGAACATTTTGTTTCTCCTTTCTATTCCCTTTTACTTTTTTATCTGCTTGAATAAATAATTCCTTCCAGATTGACGGATGGAAGAGGATGAGCAGTGGAAACAGCTCGAGTCTTCCGGCAAGCATGTCAAACATCAGTATATATTTGGAGAAATTATTAAAAAAGCCAAAATTGCATGTCGGACCGACCAGAGAAAGACCCGGTCCGATATTGTTAAATGTAGCTGCGACAGCCGTGAAATTGGTAGTGAAATCATAGTTTTCAACGCACACAAGCAGCATTGAAACAACAAAAATGACGGCATACGTCATGAAATAAACATTTATTGACCTGATAACATCATGGTCTACAGGCTTGTGCTCAAATGTGAGCTTTTTCACACTCTTTGGGTGGATGTAGCCATTTAACTCCTTAAGTATTGTCTTTACAGCGATGACAATACGAGATACCTTGATACCGCCGCCGGTGCTTCCGGCACATGCGCCAATGAACATCAAAAGCACAAGCAGTGTCTTTGAAAGCTCAGGCCATCTGTCGAAATCGGTGCTGGAAAATCCGGTTGTCGTGATGATTGAGCCAACCTGAAACGCTGCCTTTGTGACTGCGTCAAACGCACCGGTACACATATGCGCGATATTCACGCTTATGACTACAACGGAGGCTATTATGATGCCGAAATAGTATCTAACCTCCTCCACCTTAAGTGCGTCACGGATGTGACCGAAGAAAAGCAGGTAGTAAGCGTTGAAATTGACACCGAAAAGTATCATAAATATGGTAACAACCCATTGCAGATAAACATTATAGCTGCAAAAACTGTCGTTTTTGATACCGAAGCCTCCTGTACCGGCTGTGCCGAGAGAGGTACAGATGGCATCGTACAGAGGCATTTTCCCGAAAAGCAGGAAAATAATCTCCATAGTCGTAAGACCAAAGTATATTATGTATAAAAGCCTGGCGGTATGCTTCATCTTTGGAACGAGCTTTCCAACTGAAGGACCCGGGCTTTCAGCACGCATCAGATTTATGTTGCTGCCGCCTGAAAGCGGGATGATTGCCAGAAGAAATACAAGCACACCCATACCGCCAATCCAGTGCGTAAAGCAGCGCCAGAAATTCATGCAATAGGAGAGTGATTCTACCTCAGGCAGGATGCTCGCTCCTGTCGTGGTGAAGCCGGAGATGGTCTCAAAAAGAGCATCTGTGAAGCTTGGAATCTCTCCTGATATGTAAAACGGCAGACAGCCGAATATACTCAGTACAATCCAGCCCAGTGCGGTTGTTGCACAGCCCTCCTTCAGGTAAAAGGTAAAATCCCTCGGTTTTTTAGCCGAAAAAATAAAACCGATAGCTATGCTTATGAGTGCAACAATCAAAAAGTAGATGCCGCTTTTTTCATAATAAATACCGGCAACAATACATGGCAGAAGCAGCAAAAAGCCTTCAAGCTTTAAAATATATCCCAGAAGATATCGAATTACTGAAGTGTTCATATCATTCCCCCACTATTCCATAATATCCTGAAGATTCGTAAAGCCGGTATGGGTTGTTATAATCATGACAGTGTCATTTTTTTGTATGCAGTCATTACCTGTAGGAATGATAATTTTGCCGTTTCGGTTGATGAAGCATATGAGCAGATGCTTTTTAAGCTTTAGGTCTCGAAGCGGTATGTCTGTCACATTTGAGTTTTCTGATACAAAGAATTCAATTGCTTCAACTCTTGAGTCGTACATGTGGTAGAGAGTCTCTATATTGCAGTTCATAGAGTTTTTCTTTGCACGGACATAGGCAATTATGGCTTCTGATGTGATGTATTTTGGCGAGATTACACTGCCAAGGTCCAGGCTGTTTATGACATTGGTAAAAGTTATACGATTAAGCTTTGTTATGACCTTTGCATTGGAAACCTGCTTCGCATAGAGCGTAAGCATGATGTTTTCCTCGTCTATACCGGTAAGAGGTACAAATGACTGGCAGGTCTCTATGCCCTCTTCCTTTAAGAGTGCCTGTTCTGTTCCGTCACCGTTTATGATGACAGCATCCGGAAGCAGTATGGAAAGCTCCTCACAGCGCTCGAAGCTATTTTCGATTATTTTGACCTTTATGCCTCGTGATATGAGCTGCTTTGCCAGGTAATATGCGGCTTTGCCTCCTCCGATAATCAGTGTATTTTTTACGCTGTGTGTATTGACTCCGATGTGGCTGAAAAACTCCTTTGTATGTCTGCGTTCGCCGACAAATGACAGCTTATCGCCCTTGCGGAGCACAAAATCACCTGATGGGATAGTGACCTCATCATCTCTCTCGACTGCACCGATAAGTATGTTGGCATGGTGTCTGGTGCCCAGATCCATGAGCTTTGTTCCGTCGAGGATGCTGCCCTCGGGAATCTCATACTTGATGAGCTGTGCCTGACCGTGAGCAAAGTTTGTTACCTCAAGGCTGGACGGCAGATGAAGAATATGAGCCATCTCAATAGCTGCCTCAAGCTCAGGGTTGATAATGAGTGCAAGACCAAGCTTGTCGCGCAGATATTTGGCCTCCTGGCTGTATTCAGGCGTTCTGACTCTGGCTATAGCAGCACAGTTGCCGACCTGTGTGGCAATGGTACAGCATAGCAGATTCAGCTCATCAGAGCCTGTGACTGCGATGATTAAGTCGGCATCATCAATACCCGCTTCCTGCAGTATCTTGTAGCTGGCACCGTTTCCTGCAATACCCATTACATCATAGATATTGGATACCTGGGAAATCCTCTCCCTGTTTTTGTCGACAATTGTTATGTCGTGCCCCTCCTTGCCAAGCTGCTCAACGAGAGTACGGCCTACCTTGCCGCATCCGACGATGATAATTCTCAGTCCCTGGGAGGGAACCACTCCTTTTTTGAACATTATTTCCTCCGTATATAAAAATATAATGATATGAGGGTCAAAAGGTATTTTGCCCCCTCATTTATGATTGTGTGGTGGATAGAATTATTATGACTATCATATATCAATGGATTATAACATAACGCATATATATTTCATAGAGAAAAAAGTCCCAAAAATATGAGATTGTAATAAAGTACAAAAAGTGATAAAATCAATTTTAATTGTAGTATTTGAATAGCTGTTTGAACAGCAATAAGAGATAGATTTTTGGAGCTTTAAGTAATGACGGGATTTTTAAAGGCAAACTACCATACGCACACCTATAGGTGCCAGCATGCATATGGCAGCGAGCGAGAATATATAGAGGCGGCTATCAGAATGGGTATTGCAGAGCTTGGTTTTTCAGACCATGTGCCGTGCCCCTTTAAGGATGGCTATGTGTCGGGCATCCGGATGACGATGGAGCAGGCACCGGAGTATGTGTATGCCATCAGGGAGCTTGGGAAGGAGTATGCATCCGACATAAAGCTTTATGTCGGCTTTGAGGCGGAGTACATACCGGAGTTTTTCAAGGAGCAGAAGGCTATGTTTGACAGGCTTGGCTGTGATTATATGATAATGGGCCAGCATTTTATGAAATCAGAGCAGACAGGTCCGTATACAGGCACACCGACAGATGATGAGAGCCGTATACGCGAGTATGTGGATACTGTTATAGAGGGCATGAAAACAGGCATGTACAGCTATTTAGCACATCCTGATTTAATAAATTATCAGGGACTTGATTCCGTCTACGAATGGGAGATGACGAGGACGTGCAAGGCACTTAAGGAGCTTGACATACCGCTTGAGATAAACATGCTTGGTATCAGTGCAGGAAAGCACTATCCGACAGAGCGCTTCTGGTGTATACCGCATGACATCGGCAACAAAGTGATACTGGGGCTTGATGCACATACAGTGGACAATATATGTGATGTGGAAAGCTATGAAAAGGCACTTGATATAGTCAGAAAATATGACCTGAATCTTATTGACCGGATTGAGATATAGTTACTTACAAAATATCAAATACCAAAAGTGAGGAATGCTATGATTATTACAGAAGAAAAATATAATGAGGAATTAACAAGATATGTTTTGCCTTTTATCAGGCTTAATTTTGAAGATGGCTATATGAAGAGTGCAGATGGCACACGCATACATTACGGCTATGTGACGACACCTGTAGCAAAGGCTGCCATAGTCATATCACATGGATTTACAGAGTGTATGCCTAAATATTATGAGATGATTTACTATTTCGCAAAGGCCGGATACTCAGTATATATGGTGGAGCATCGAGGACACGGCTTTTCGGAAAGAAGTGTATCAGATATGAGCATGGTCACTGTAAACAGTTTTGACGATTATGTGAGTGACCTTGATATGTTTATCCGCGAGATTGTGATGAAGCGTGAGGGGCGCAGACCGCTTTACCTGTACGGTCACTCTATGGGAGGCGCGATAGCTGCCCTGTATCTTGAGAAGCATCCTGAGGTATTTACAAAGGCAGTACTTTCAAGCCCTATGATAGAGATGCTTTATGGCAATTTTTCACATTTTGCCGTGGAGGCGATACTGTTTGTCGCAAGTGTGCTTAACTGGAACGATAAATATCTGCCGAGCCAGACACCGTATACGGATGAGTATGATTTTGAATCGAGCTGTTGTCTGTCAAAGGCGCGCTATGACTACATATACAAGTGCAAGGTGGAGGAGGAACGCTATCGTACAAATGGCGCCACCTACAGATGGTGCAGGGCCGGGCGCAAGGCATCCAAATATATAAAGAAGCATGCACAGGAAATTAAAATACCGGTGCTGTTATGCCAGGCGGGAAAGGATTATCTGGTTTCAAATGCCGCTGAGGATGAATTTATTGCGAAACTGCCTCAGGGCATTAAGAAGGTCTATCCTGATTCAAAGCACGAGATATTTAATGCGGATGATGATACCTTGGAGAAGTTTTACTCAGATATCCTTGATTTTTGGGCTTGAACATGAAAATGAAATTCGTCAAGTGAAAAATGTGACATAAAAAATCATTTGTTTTGTTAGAAATGACATATGGATTTAAAATACAATATATAGTATAATCACAACTGTTGCGGACAAGATGTTAGTATTTAAGCCGATGGTAAGAGTACGTAAAGCATAGCCCGTACAGAGAAAAATAATAAAATATATCAATATTGTAACAGGTAAATATACTATCAAACAAATGTGAGGAGAAAGAGAATGTCAGACGAAGTTTTAGACGATGTAATGATTAAGGGTTCATGTAAGGGAAAAGCAGATGCTATTGTAAATTGCCAGTGCAATATCGAGAGTGCACCGGTCAGATGCGAGCAGGCAGAAAGATGTATGTTCTATTCATACTATAAGTGCAGCAAGCAGTGGAAGAGGCTTGCATAGTTAAAATTAAAGATTAAAAGCTCCGGGCTGACAATGAAGTCGGCATGGAGCTTTTTTGCGTATATAAAGAAAAAAATATTTTACACGCGGAAAACTTATGATAATATATAAAAAAGGTAACTATTCACAACCATTGAGAACAAAAAGGCTGATGCGTCATGCTCGCATGTAAGCGGCAGATTTTTTTGTTCTCAAGGTGGCTCTGGATGGATACGTAAAACAAGATATAGGAGAGACGCGCATGAAGAGAGTTTTGGTACTGAGTGATTCACATGGTAATGTGGGAAATATGATTCGGGCAGTCAAAAGAGAGGAGCCTGATATGATACTTCATCTGGGAGACTGCGTTGTGGATGCGGATGCCCTTAGGAGAGAGTTTCCTCATATAACCATGGTCAATGTGCCGGGAAACTGTGATTTTTCACGGGGAGATACAGAGAGACTTATTGATATCGACGGCTATAAGGTACTCATGTGCCATGGACATACATACGGAGTAAAGCTGTCATATATGCATCTGGAGCTTCATGCGAAGGAAATCGGGGCAGATCTGGCTCTCTTTGGCCATACACACAAGCTGTTTTATGATAAGCATAATGGTCTTGCGATGATGAATCCGGGAAGTATCGGTGCACCGCTGTGGGGCTGCATGCCATCATACGGTATCATCACATTTGACAAAGAACACGATGTTATGAAGCTTGATGTTGACTACATTGAGTATTGACGAATGATTTATCAAAGCGGTATAATATTGGCTAATACAGTTATTTATATAGGAAGCAGAGGAAAAACAGACAAATGGTAAAGGTAGTAAAGTTTGGCGGCAGCTCGCTCGCCAGTGCAGAGCAGTTCACAAAGGTTGGCGACATCATAAGAAGCGATGAGTCAAGAAAATATGTTGTGCCGAGTGCACCGGGAAAGAGAAATTCCAAAGACACAAAGGTAACAGATATGCTTTATGCATGCTATGATCTGGCTGAGAATGATCAGGATTTCAAGGTTATGCTCAGAAAAATCAAGGACAGATATGATTCAATCATAAATGGCCTTCATTTAAAGCTGGCACTTGATGAGGAGTTCAAGATTATCGCTGAGAATTTCAAGGCAAAGGCAGGTGCAGATTATGCAGCCTCTCGTGGTGAGTACTTAAACGGAATCATCATGGCAAACTATCTCGGATATGAGTTTATAGATTCGGCAACAGTCATCTTTTTTGATGAGAATGGCAATTTTGACGCGGAAAAGACAGACAAGGTGCTCTCAAAGAAGCTTGAGCAGACAGAAAAGGCTGTTATTCCGGGCTTTTACGGAGCAGGACCTGACGGAAAGGTAGTCACCTTCTCAAGAGGTGGTTCGGATATCACTGGTTCCATCGTGTCAAAGGCATGTCATGCCAGCATGTACGAGAACTGGACAGATGTTTCAGGCTGTCTCGTAGCTGATCCTAGAATTATCGACAATCCACAGCCAATCAAGGTTGTTACTTATAGAGAGCTCAGAGAGCTTTCATATATGGGAGCATCAGTGCTCCACGAGGATGCTGTTTTCCCTGTAAGAAAGGCAGGCATCCCAATCAATATCAGAAATACAAACGACCCGGAAGCACCTGGTACTCTCATCGTTGAGAGCACATGCCAAAAGCCTGATTATACCATCACAGGTATAGCCGGAAAGAAGGGCTTTGTTGCGGTAAATATCGACAAGGACAAGATGAACTCAGAGGTGGGCTTCTGTAGAAAGGCTCTCCAGGCGTTTGAGGAGAACGGTATCTCTATAGAGCATATGCCATCAGGTATCGATACTATGACAGTATTCGTACATCAGGCAGAGTTTGAGGGCAAGGAGCAGCAGGTTATCAGCTCAATCAGAAGACTTGCTCATCCTGATATCATTGACCTCGAGTCAGACCTCGCGCTTATCGCTGTTGTTGGCCGTGGCATGAAGTCAAACCGTGGTACAGCCGGCAGGATTTTCTCTGCACTTGCACATGCCAATATCAATGTGCGCATGATTGATCAGGGTTCATCAGAACTCAATATCATCATCGGTGTAAGCAATGATGATTTTGACAAGGCAATAAAAGCCATCTACGATATTTTTGTTGTCACACAGCTGTAATAAGCTACGGAGAGATTATCCGTTGGAACCGGAATTGAATAGGATAATTTAAAAATTAAATGTAGAATTTATAAAAAATACAGGGTTTGGCGGAATATATGCCAGGCTCTGTATTTTTTTGAATAGGTAAAGCTTTGAAAAAGCTTTATGAGGAAGCTTTAAGCGAGAAAACAAAATACCATCACATAAGCTGGAAATGCGCATATATTATAGCGAAAGGAAGAAGTTATTATGCAAAAAGACACTATAATATATGTTACGGATCAGAGGCAAAAGTACCTCGCTGATATGCTGGGAGGAGAACAGACAGATTGCAGAAATAGCGGCGGGATTGATTATGAGCGTGTTGGAAATATTGTGTTTCCTACACCTTTTTCAAAGCTAAAGCTTATAAATAGTGATATAGAAAAATTAAAACATAATATAATAATTAACAATATTGCAGTGTGGGGCGGCATGATGCCGGAGTGCTTTCCAGGTATTGACAGGGGGTGTGACTTTATGAGAGATGAAACTGTCATAGAGCAGAATGCCATTGTTACGGCCGAGATAGGCAGGGCGCCGCTCTTTACCTGGCGACGGATCACGGCGTCGATCAGCTGCTTTTCACCTCCTTGCGGATATTGCACTTTCAGCGGCATGATCTCGATTCCGGGATAAGCGGCTGCCAGCTTCGTCAGGTGGGCGATTGCATCGGGTTTATTGTTTTCGATGCCGATAACGGCTTTGTTTACATTTACGGCTTTCATCAGCAATGTGACGCCCACCAATATCTGTTCGCCTTTTTCCATCATCAGGGAATGGTCGGAGGTCAAATAAGGTTCACATTCTACGGCATTGATGATGATGATTTCTGCCTTGCTTCCGGGAGGCGGCATCAGTTTCACCTGTGTCGGGAAGGTGGCTCCCCCCAGACCTACGATACCGGCTGCTGCAATCTTGTCGACGATCTCTTTGGATGACAACGTACAATCTTTTACCAATGCATCGCTGCGGTCGATCGTTTCTTCCCATTCGTCTCCTTCCACATCGATGTAGATGGCGGGACGCTTGTAGCCGCTTGAGTCGAGGGCGTTATCTATTTTGTTTACTTTACCGGATACTGACGAGTGGATATTGGCGGAAACGAAACCACCTGCCTTGGCGACAAGTGTTCCGACTTTAACCAGATCACCCTTCTTGACCACTGCCTGGGCCGGAGCCCCGATGTGCTGACTGAGCGGTATGATTACCTGCTTAGGAGCAGCTAAAGCGGTAATTTTCTTACCGGCAGACAATTTATTTTCGGGCGGATGTATACCTCCGATTCGAAATGTCCTTAGCATACTATTAGATTTTATTTTTGATTTGTTTCTTCTTTTGTTTCAATTTTAGGAGTTTCTGCATTTGGCGTAGCGTTTGCTGTTGGAGCTTCTGCCTTCGGAGACTCTTTCTTCGGGACTTCAGTCTTTGGCGCATCAGCCTTCGGTGCAGCCGGTTTCGGAGCTGTTGCCGGTTTTATTTTGTCGGCGTCCACAGCCGGAGCTGCCTCTTTACGTGGCGGGAAGTTCAATTCGTGGATGGCGCCGGTCGGACATACGGCTACGCACTTGCGGCATAAGCGACATTTTGTGTAATCGATGTAGGCCACGTTGTTTTCTACTGTAATTGCTTCGAACGGGCATTCCTTTGCACATTTGCCACAGCCGATACAAGCGTTGGCGCATGCTTTCTTGGCTACTCCGCCTTTGTCTTTGTTTACGCAGCTGACGAAGACGCGGCGTGATTTGGGGCCCTTCTTACGCAGTTCGATGATGTTTTTCGGGCAAGCTTTTACGCAAGCTCCGCATGAAGTACATTTGTCTTCGTCCACTTCCGGAAGTCCTGTCTCAAGGTTGATGTGGATGGCGTCGAAGTTACATGCTGCCACACAGTCGCCATAACCTAAGCAACCGAATGAACAGCCGGTCTCTCCGCCGTACAAGGTGGAAGCAATCGCACAACTCTGCACACCGTCGTATTGGTTGGTACGCGGACGGGCGGCACACGTTCCGTTGCAGCGGACAACGGCTACCATCGGTTCTGCACTGGCTGCTTCTTTTCCGAGGATGGTGGCTACTTTGCCCATTACAGGTGCTCCGCCTACGGGGCATAACAGGCCGTCCAACGTGTCGGCTTTTACACAAGCCGTAGCAAAACCACCGCATCCGGGATATCCACAACCTCCGCAATTGGCTCCAGGCAATACCTCCTGGACTTGTGCGATACGAGGATCTTCGTATACTTCAAACTTCTTGGAGGCGGCGTATAGAAAAACTGCGCCGATGGCTCCAATCGCTCCTAATGAAATAACGGCAATTAAAATCATGATATGTTTGTCAATTAAGTTTTTTCAAAGTAAATATGAATCGCTTTTTCAGTTTGTCGCGTAAAAAGTATAGTATACAGTAATAAGGCAGTAAAAGCGATAAACCGGTTAACCCGCTTGTGGTCTCGTCCCATTGTAGATTCGTACCGATCACGATGGCCCCTACGACTATCACCAAAGGAATGACAAATGCCAGCAATACGGCCTGAAGCCCCATGGAATTTTGTCCGCATATCATCACTTCCTCGTTAATGCGAAACCGTCCCGACCGATCGGGTACCTCAATGATCTTATCCTTTTTCTCGGAAGCCGAGCACATAGACTGTGCGTGGCATCCCGAGCATGCGGATTGTTGGGTAATGCGGACGAAGACGGTGTCGCCATCGATCTTCTCCACAAATCCTGTATGATTTATACTTTCGCTCATATTTGTAATCTCGACATTGCAAAACCGAGGCAAAAGTACGTATTATTTGGAAATTATGTCACGATTAACAAAGTTTATTATTCGAAATCTTAAATCCTAGCTTACCATTTGTAATTAAAACCGAAACTTAACAACTCATTAAGCTGGAAATAACTCTTGTTATCCTCTGTTTTTTCCACTCCATCGTCGTATCTAAGGTGAAAATAGATACGTGTGGAGAAAAAGCGGCTGATGGCCAGAACCAAGGTATTCTCGAACTCCCCGATGGTATGATCGCCATAAGTGGTAAAGAAATAAAGACGGGATTGCCAGC
>ENA-UESC01002029-UESC01002029.1-human-gut-metagenome-genome-assembly--contig:-NODE-2029-length-13527-cov-4.890112_pt1 | contig 13527 bp, 7 predicted proteins | sample MGYA00242998_ERZ507999 | MGnify/ENA primary metagenome ERZ507999 (study PRJEB26167, sample SAMN06115465) | human gut metagenome | host: Homo sapiens | place: China:Hubei | collected 2016-04-27 | study... | reverse complement strand
TATCTGCTAATTCAGTGATGAGAGGACGTTTAGACGCAAGAAGGACGCTGAAGAGCTTAGTTGCGGATTTGAGGTTTTCGTCTTTCCGGATACATTCGCCCCAGGGAGGAAATATTTCGCTGCGCTGTGTTGCGTAAATCGCTTCACCGTTCACCCGCATCCATTCGCCTACTTTTCTCAGGCAGTCCAGTGCGGGAGCAGGCACAACACCTGTCGGGTCGGGGCCGACGTTGAGCAGGTAGTTGCCGCCACGGGCGGCAATGGTATTGAGATTACGGATAATTGTTTCCGCACTTTTCCAGTTCTTCTCCCAGCTTTTGTATCCCCAGGAGCTGCCGATATTCATACACGTCTCCCAGTCTACGCGTTCGATGTCCTTTGCGTGGGGGATACGTCCTTCGGGAGTCTTATAGTCGCCGGGAAAATCGGGACGGCGCAACCGGTCGTTGGTAATTACCTGCGGATACTTTGCGAGTTCGGCAGTGATTTCCGCCGCTGTCTCTTTGCTGATACGGTGCGGGGTATCCCACCACATGACGGCTACGTCACCATAATTCGTCAGTAGTTCTTTGATTTGCGGGATGGCTACCTTTCTGAAATAATCATCCAGAGAGGCGGAACGTTGCAGGCAATCCCAACCTCCCAGATTCTCTTGGGTAAAATTGTCGATGGCTACCGAATCAGGGTTTGCCCATCCTTCTTTCATTTCTTTGCGGATAGTGCCGCCGCCGGGGTTGCACCAGTCCTGTGTCTGGGAATAATAAAATCCCAGTTTTATATGGTGCTTACGGCAGGCTTTTGCCAGTTCGTCTACGATATCACGTTTGAACGGGGTGTAGTCTACGATATTGAATTCGCTGGCATTGCTTTTGAACATCGCGAATCCGTCATGGTGTTTGGTGGTGAATATGATATACTTCATACCTGCATTTTTGGCAGTCAGCACCAGTTCCTCGGCATTGAAGTCCACGGGATTGAAGGTGCAGGCTTTCGCACGATATTCACGTACAGGTATTTTGCAACGGTTCATAATCCATTCCGCACCGCCTCGTCTTTGGTTGAATCCGTTGTATACGCCGCCGTACAGGCAGTAAGGTCCCCAGTGCACGAACATGCCGAATTTGGCATTGCGCCACCAGGCCATTTTCTCGTTATGTTCAAGCTTTTTGGGCAGAGGTTGCGCAAAAACGGTTGCGGAGAGAGTTAGGGTGAGTATGATTGATAGAATCTTCTTCATGGTTATCTTTATCGGTTGAAATATTTATTGTACTGTGGTTCGTCCATTACTTTCTTGAGTGCCGACTTTCCAAGGCGGTCACGTAACTGATAGTAATACAGGCTCGAAGGAACCACTGTTCCGGCTGTCTGCTCGGTCCATCCGGTTCCGTTTATCGGTTGGTCTTTATATTTCATATCTATCATCGAAGTGTTGACGATGCTGTTGAAGGTCGATTTCGCACCGGACCGGGCTTCTTTGCTATTGTCTACTTCTGTGGCTTGCAGTCCGATGGCAAAGTTCTGTGCCGTAGGCGGCTGCATGACCAAAATCAGCGGGGCGGCACAATTCCAGAATACCATTTGCGCGCCAGCCCATCCGTGTCCCGAACCCATCGATCCCCGGTTGGCTGCCATGAGTGATGCGCTCGGACCTTTCAATACTATATTGTCCCATAAGCATCCGGCCGACCAGCGGTGATGCGGTTCGCTGGAAGCAAAGGTCATTTCACCATAACCGTCTACAAAAGCGTTTGGCCCGGGAGTAGTGGCCCCCAATACAAATTCGTGACGGTGATGGCTGGAGTAGCAACGTTGGAACAGACACATTTGTCCGCCGTTGATGTGGTAAGCATACCGTCTTCCTCCGGTAATCTGCGAGATGGGGTTGATGGCGGAAAGGTCTTGTCCCGTGATATATTTGGTGGCAGAAGTGGTAGTCACACAACAGTCAAAATGCTCTACGCTGACATTGCGTACCCATGCATTCTCGACCGTCCGGAGAGCAACGAATGTATTGGCATGGTTCTCGTCGCAGCAGTATTCGCCTATGCCCCGATAGCTCTTTTTAACCGACTCATCATAGATGCACATGCCGTACAGATTCTCTACGCCACATTGTGTGAAGCGTTTGTCATACCTGTATTTATAGATGGTTCCTCCACCGAACTCCTTCTGCAAAGCGTTCGTCAACGGGATATTCAGTGTGATTTCGTCTTTTTTCACTGATACAATTTTCCGTTCGAACGTCAGATCCTTGCTCCCCGGTTTCCATTGGATCGTTCCGTTCATGTCCGTATCTTTTCCTTCGCGGCGGAAACGTTCGAAAGCCTCCCATGTAGTTTCTCCTTTGCGGGGGCGGGGGGCGATGGAATCCATGCCGATGGTCTGAATCCACGCTGCCGTACTGGGGCGTCGGACAATTACGTCGTCGCCAGTACGAAAATGTTTATCCGCATTCTTCACATGGAGGATACGTGTGCCCGAAGGAACATATTTGTCGATAATTTCCTGTACATCGTTGGTGTTGTATTTGGCTTTTCCGTTAAAGCCGACCTCTATGACATTGTATTTCCTGGGAGAGGTGGCAATGAGTACCGTTCCGCTCTCCTTATTATTCCCTTCGCCGCGAAGCACAATGCCGCTTGCTGTAATCCGGATAGGGCTTGCTATATGATATACGCCTTTTCTGAGCAGGATGCATCCCCTGAATCCATCTTCATCCGGTTGCAATTTTGCTACTTTGTCTATTACGGCCTGTATAAAAGGGGTATCGTCCTCTTTGTTGGGCGAAGGACTGATAGAGGCGGTTACCTTTATATGGGGAATGGCCACTCCACCGCCCTTATAACCGCAGAAAGAGAAATCGGGGAGTAAATCTCCTTTGTCTGTATACGAATGATAAGAGAGCTTTCCCTTCTCATTGATTGATATCAACTTACTTTGTGCACTCGCCATGAAGCAGAGCACAAGTGATGAAGCGATAATGAATGTTACTTTCTTGATGTCCATAGTATTTCCAGCTTTTCGATTTCAAAGTTATCGCATCTTGAGGAAAATTGATTATAAAGGTAAGTCTAATACTTATAAAAACGCCCCTTCCATCGAAAATACCTCATTTTACAAATGAATGACGGAATATTACAAATCTATCGTTTGCCGTGAACACCGTGTCTACAAGGTTTTATTCTCTTTCGCCCTCCGACCTGTTCTTAAACTCCGACGGAGATACTCCGTACAGTGTTTTGAAACTGTTAGAGAAGTAAGCCAGGCTATTATAACCTACGGCACAATATACTTCCGTTATCGACATATCCGTTTCTTTTAGCATCTTGGCGGCTGTCTCCAACCGGAAATTACGGATAAACTCATTGGGAGAGTATCCGGTGATTTGCTTAATCTTGCGGTAAAGGTTCGATTTGCTTAGTCCGAGTTCTTTGCAGAAGGCATCCAGGTTTAAGTCCGAATTGGCGATATTCTGTTGCAGAGTGGCATATAGCTTTTGCATAAACTTCTCATCGACGGAAGTCACGTCGACACCGAGTGATTCGAGTGAGAAGTTTTTGCTATACAGCTCTTTCAGTTTCTCGCGGCTTTGGATCAGGTTGTCTACTCTGATTTTCAGGATGGAGGCGTCGAAAGGTTTTGTGATATATTCGTCAGCACCTGCTGCATAGCCTTCTTTGATATCGTCCGTGCCAGTCTTTGCCGTCACCATAATAATCGGGATATGGCTGGTATTCATATCCTTCTTCAACCGACGGATCAGTTCGATACCATTCATCTTGGGCATCATCAGGTCGGTGATAATCAGGTTGGGAAGCAGATAGACCGCTTTGGCAAGAGCGTCTTCGCCGTTTGTCACGCCCACTACATTGTATCTATCCGCCAGGCAGGAACAGATATAATTGTTCAGGTCGCGATTGTCCTCCACTACCAGAATCGTAGCTTGCTTTCTGGAGGAATTGTCCGGTTCGTAAGCGGCGTCCGGAAGCTCAACGCTGAAAGATACGGCTTTATCTTCGGCCGATTCGATTATCATTTCGGGAGCGAAAAGACTTTTGTCGACCGGCAGTACAAATTTGAATACTGCACCGGAGCTTGATAAGCCTACACCGGACATATTCGCTCCGGTTGCGTTTTCTGCCCACACCACTCCGTGATGCATCTCTATAATTGCCTTGCTGAGGCTTAGTCCGATGCCGGTTCCCGATTTGGAATGTTCGTTCTGAGCCACTTGGTAGAATGGTTGGAAGATCTTCTCCAATTCATCGGGAGCAATGCCGACACCATTGTCCTGGATGGAAATGGTGAGATATCGTATCTCCGTATTCTTATATTTATTCAGTTTGGCAGGCAGGAAGAAAGTAAGTTCGGAATAGGGCTTGACGTCCAGTTCTACGGATACGGTTCCCCCGTCCGGCACATTCTTGAAGGCATTGGAGAGGAAGTTGAAATAGACTTTCTCCAACAAATTCCAGTCGAACCATACAGGTTGGCAGTCAATGGAATGTTTGAACTTCAGATGAATGTTCCGATATAATGCTAAGTCCTGGAAAGAAGAGACAGCTTCGTGCGTGAATTTTATCATGTCGTTCTCGGAGACTTGCAGTTTCATGGTTCCGCTTTCGTTCTTTTGCAGGTCCATCAGATTGTTGACAATGCGGAGCAGGCGCTGGGCGTTGCGTAGCATCAGTTTCACTTTATAATGAATATCATCCGTCAGGTCGGTGCGTTTTACGAACTCTTCCAACGGAGCCATAATCAACGTAAGCGGTGTCCGCAGTTCGTGCGAGAAATTGGTGAAGAGACGATTGCGTTCCTGATAATATTCTTCGTGAACTTCCGCTTCCATCTGTTTGAGACGGATGTTGTTTTGCAGACGTTTCTTTTCGGTGAAATAGCGGATAATGAAAGCGATAAGAGCAATAGCCACCACTGCATAGAAGAGGTAAGCCCACCAGGTCTTCCATAGCGGGGGAAGAACCACGATTTCCAATGTCGTGCCTTCTTCGTTCCAGATGCCGTCATTGTTGGAGCCTTTCACTACGAATTTGTAAGTGCCCGACGGGATATTGGTATAATAGGCGGTACGGCGGTTGCCTACTTCATTCCAGTCATGGTCGAAGCCTTCCAGCTTGTAGGCATATTGGTTCTTGTTGTTGAAGATATAATTCAGTGCGCAATATTCGATGGTGATATTGGTCTGATTGTATTTCAGTACGATTTTCTTTTGGGTGGAGATGTTCTCTTTCAGGATGTCGCCTTCATCGCCGGCTTGTATGAGGCAGTTGTTGATATGCAGTTTGTCGAGGATGATGGGCGGGACATTCGGATTGGTGATGATGTCGTTGGGATTGAACAGTGTGAAGCCGTTGTTTCCGGCAAAGAAGATGCGGTTGCCCGATAGGTGCAGGCCGGCGCATGGAGAAAACTCCTGCACACGTATGCCGCTTTCCTTATTATAATTGGTAATGCCGCGGGTACGCAAGTCGAGGTTGGATATCCCGTTCAGTGTGCTGAGCCAAAGGGTGTTATCGTTCCCTTCTACGATTTTGCAGATCTGGTTGTTCATTAATCCGTTTTTCTCGTTGTAGGTGGTGAACTGTCCGGTGGAAAGAACAAGCTCACTCAAACCACCGTCGATGCTGCTGATCCATATCCTTCCGGAATGATCTTTCAGTATGCTGCTGATATATTGGGCGGCGAGGCCGTTTGTCTCGTTGTAGGAGAGCAGCGTGTGGTTGATCTTGTCATAACAGAACAGTCCGTTGTTCTTCGTACCGATTAGGAAAATATCGTTGTCGACCTCACATACACAAATCACATGAGAGAAGTGGACACCGCCTTTCCCTTTGACGGGAAATTCAGTTTGTATGCTTCGTTGTCCGTCGTCGGAGATGAATACCAAGCCTTCCGTCACACTGATAGCACCGATAATCACTTCTCCGGCGCGGCTTCGGCTGATATGGTAAATCGGTCGCCGGTCGGTAGTCTGGTAGAACAGGGAGAATTGACGGGTATTCAAGTTGAATTCATATACTTCACCTTGGCTCGTCCCGCACAGGATGCGGTCACCGTCCAGATAGACAGTCTTGAAGATATTTTTCACCGAACCGTCAGCCTTGTGAGGTAGGGTATATTGCCGGAAGGATTGTTGAGCAAGGTCGAAGGCAATCAGTCCGCCGCCTTCCGAACTGATATAGAGTGTTCCGTCATATTCGACGGCGGGGCCCAGAATGCCCAGATTGGCGTTCAGGATGGTGGCGGGATTGTAAAAGTCGAACAGGTGGCCGTAAGGATTGTAGTAATCAACTCCACCGGCATAGGTTCCGATCCAGATGGTTTGCATCCGGTCGAAGAGTATGCTGTACACCGAATGATGGCTCAGACTGCCCTGTGCTCCGTGTTTGTAAGAAGCGATGCGGCTCGTCACAGGATTAACGATATTCAGTCCGTCGAAAGTACCTATCCACATTTCTCCTGCAGGAGATTCTTTGATGCAACGGATATCGTTGTTGGACAGTCCGTTGGCGGTATTGTAATATATCACTTCCGATAAGTCATGCCTGATGACGCAAACTCCGTCTTTGTAGGTTCCTATCCAGATGTTATCTTTCTTGTCGATATATACATCTTTAATATAATTGGAGGGGATAGGCAGCGTCTTCGAATCTTTGCGGTACGAACGGACCACCCGGTTCTTCCGTGGATCGTATATCACCAGTCCGCTCATACTCGAAGCGATATAGAGAAGGTCGTCTTTCTCGATGATAGTACTTATGGAGTTGTTCGCCAGTTCTTTCAGAGGGATCTCCTTCAAGATGTCCTCCTTTGCATCAAAAACATATAAGCCGGAGATGGTTCCCACCCACAACGTGCCTTCCTTATCGGTGAAGAGGGATATGATTTTATTGTTGGCGGCATTAGCTTCAGGGTCGAAGTAATACCGTTTGAACCCGTTTCTGCGTTTATCGAGTTTGTTCAGTCCGTTTTCCGTTCCGAACCAGAGGTTGCCTTCCGCATCTTCGGTGATGCAGGCGATGGTATTGTTGCTGATACTGCATTCGTCGTCGGCATGATTCCAGAAAGTTTCGAAGTTATTGCCGTTGAACTTGTTCAGTCCGTTGCGGGTGCCGAACCACATATATCCCAGCCGGTCCTGGTAGATACAAGTGACATGAAGCTGTGATAGTCCGTTTTGGACTGATAAATTGGAAAAATGGTATCGTTGATTTGCGAAAATGATTTGTGGAAGGATAAAAACCAGCAAAATACATATCAGCTTCTTCATAAATGAACTATATTTGGGGTGTATGCTTTTCGTCTAGCAAAAATAATAAAAAAAGGGCAAAAGCAGGGCTTAACAAACTCATTTTATAGTATCAACACATCTATGGGCTATTTTTACAAGCTTTGGAAGGATTATTGCAAATGGAGAATCTTCCCTACAACTCTTTGACGGATTCTGTAAATGCCTTCTATCTTGTTATCACTATTTTTGTAACTGGAAGAATGAACCGAAAAACTTTCTCCGGCCGGGAAAGAATCGTTTTTGTTTTTCCGCGAACGTAAATATGAAAAACATTGTAATATGAAAAGAATTCCTATCTTTTTGATAAGTACCCTCTTCATGGTATTTATAGTTGGAACTCCCGCTTTGGCTTTTTCGCCCGGTTTGGACGAGGCGCAACAGAACACAGTTGTCGGCGGAGTTGTAGTCGATAAGAATAACGAGCCTCTCATCGGGGTATCGGTTATGGTGGAAGGGTCTTCCGGCGGAACGATCACGAATATGGATGGTAAGTTTTCCATCAGCCTGCCGAAGAACAAAACATCATTGAAATTCTCCTATGTAGGTTTCGCCACCCAGACAGTTTCGGTAAAGAACAAGAAAGAGGTACGCGTAGTGATGCACGAAGATTTGCAGCAACTGGACGAAGTAGTTGTGGTGGGCTATGGTGTGCAGCAGAAATCTCATTTGTCCGGTTCGGTGACAAAAGTCAATATGGACGGTATCGAAGACGTTCCTACCCCTCGTCTGGATCAGGCGCTGTTGGGTAAGGTGGCCGGTGTGCAGATTCTGAACACCACTTCCGAGGTGGGAGCCGATCCGGATATATCCATTCGAGGTACTTCTTCATTCAGTGCCAGCAGCAATCCACTGATTATCGTCGACGGCTTCCCGGTGAGCGACGGTCTTGAATCGCTCAATCCGAGTGATGTGGAAAGCATCGAGGTACTGAAAGATGCCGCATCGGCGGCTATCTACGGTTCGCGTGCAGCCAACGGTGTTATCATGATTACAACTAAAGGCGGCGTTATCAGCAAACCTAAATATTCGGTGAAAGCCAAGTGGGGCGTAAAGTCGAACTATAAGTTGCATTCCGTGCTGAGCACGAAAGAATATCTGGATTTACGCATCAGGGAACATAATTTGTTGGGTACATCATTGTCTTCACAAGAGATGGCGTATGCAGCTATCAATAATAATACGGACTGGCAGCAGGAAGCCTTCAACGACAATGCTTACTATTATAATGTAGACTTCTCCGTCAGTGGTGGTAGCAGTGGTATCCGGTATTATATTTCCGGTGCTTATAACAGCGACGAGGGCATGATGCTGAAGAACTATTATAAAAGGTATAATGTAAAAGCGAGAATAGACGCCGATTTGTCCAAGCGCGTGACGGTAGGTATAAACATCGCTCCTTCCTATACCGAATCCGAACGTCCGGCAACCAACTTTACGGACTTTGTGAGAACCCCTTCCTGGATGCCGGTGAAGCATACCGAAGAGACATCCGCCATTACAGGTGTTCCGGTAGGAGAATATACGAGAGGTTCGCATTTTAATGGTAAGACCTATACAACTATTGATCCGCAGACGGGGCTGGAAAAGACCGTGACAGCTACCCCGTGGGGATCGACGAACAACAATCCCCGTGGAATTATCGATAATGTTTTTAGTCCGAAAGGGCAATACCGTATGCAATTGCAGGGATATATCGATATCAAGTTACTGAAAGAATTGCGTTTCCGCTCTTCCAATAGTTTCAATTTCAACTTTACTGAGACGGATACTTATCAGAATGTAGGGGCGAAAAGTGCAGGTGATTCCAATCGTGGATATTATACCTCCAGCAAGTCTATCAACCTGGCGTCGGAGAATACATTGAATTACAGTAAGAAGTTCAAAGGTATTCATCAGTTGGATGGGCTGCTGGGAGCCTCTGTCTATAAATATACGAATAAGAGGACGGGGATTCTGGGATTCGATTTTCCTACCGATTACATTCATTACTTGAGTGCGGCAGGAAGAATAGACCAGTACGAAGGTACCACCCTGCGTACCGGCACATGGAAGAATGACAATGCGATGGTTTCTTATTTCAGCCGTGTCAATTATGCATTGAAAGACCGCTATCTGTTGTCAGTGAGTTTGCGTACGGATGGAAGCTCCAAATTCGGTAAAGATAATAAATGGGGATGGTTCCCCTCCGTATCGGCAGGATGGAGAATCTCGGAAGAATCATTCATCAAAGAACGGGCGAAGTGGCTGAATCAGTTGAAACTGCGATTGAGCTACGGTGTGACGGGTACGGATGCTATCGAAAGCTATGCTAATACGGACCTGCTCGATTCGGCAGGTTATATCCTTGGCGAGGGCAACGGTTCGGTTGTCTCCGGACTGGCCAACAACTCCGCTTCTCTGGGCAACCGGGCCTTGCAGTGGGAACAAACCAATCAGGCGAATTTCGGTCTGGATATCTCTCTGCTGAACAATCGCATCGGGCTGACTTTCGACTACTATTACTCTATCACGAAAAGTCTGCTCTATCAGAAAACGGTTAACAGCATCGCCGGATATACACAAGCCTGGACAAATGAGGGTAAACTGAGAAACCGTGGTTTCGAGATGGAACTGACTACTTACAATATCAACAACCGACAATTTAAATGGAGCACTTCTTTCAACCTGTCACTGACGCGCAACAGGCTGCTCGACTTGGGCGGACCGTCCGAACAAGTCACGCCGGGCTCAAATAAAGAATACTACATTGCCCGTGTGGGTGATCCGCTGATCCAGTTCTATGGATTCAAAACAATCGGCGTATGGAAGAGTCAGGAAGAAATAGACAATAATCCGCATCATATCAATGACAAACCGGGAGGATTACGTGTAGCCAATACGAACGGTGATGATGTGATTGACGACAACGACCGTGTGCCTCTCGGCAATCCTTATCCTGACTTTATCTGGGGTATGACGAATACGTTGAAGTATCGCGACTTCGATTTGGCATTCACCCTTCAGGGTCAGGTAGGAGGAAAGGTGTATAACACCGACAATAATTATAATGAGTTCCGTATGTGGAATACGAAGTACGTGGCCAACCGATGGTTGAGCGTCGAATATCCGGGCGATGGAAAAACGCCTTTCCGCGACAACGGAATACAGCATTCACTGACCGACTATCAGATTGAGGATGCCGGATTTATCGCGCTGCGTGATGTCACTCTGGGTTACGACTTGCCGAGGAAGGCGGCACGCAAAGTAGGACTTTCCAAATTGCGGGTTTATGTTTCCGCACAGAACCTTCTGTACCTGTGGTCGGACGGCTATCGCGGTATCAATCCCGAAGCCCGCTATGCAAGCGGAGTATACCGGACGGCTATGGCCAGAAATGCTTTGCAGAGAGGAGCATTCCCTATTCAACGCACCTTCAGTGCTGGTCTGAATATTAACTTTTAAAAAAGAGAGAACCATGAAGAATATACTAATTTATCTACCGGCTTTATTTTTGCTGTTCGGCTGCGAGGATTTCCTGAACAGGGCAGCCTACGACCAGATGGACAGTGAGAACTTCTATCGGAACGCAGAAGAAATCAACGCCGCCGTGATGGCTTGTTACAATGGCATTCACGGAACATTGAACAATGAATTCTTTTTGACCGAGGTCCGTTCGGACAATACCAGGCATGAAGGACAGGGATCGACTACCGGGACTAGTCTGGATTGCCAATCTGGACCTTTTCAAGGTGGAGCCTTCCAATACGATCAATAATGCGTATTGGGAAAAGGCTTATCATAACATTGCGAATTGCAATACAGTGCTTGGACATTCGCAGGTGGTGACGAACGTGACGTTGAGAGAACAGTATGATGCCGAAGCCCGCTTTATCCGTGCCTATCATTACTTCAATCTGGTTCGCCTGTATGGACCGTTGTTTCTTGTGACTGAAAGAATCACGGCCGAGGAAGCTAAAAATTATGAGCGGAGTACGGTGGATGCCGTCTATCGGTTGATTATTGACGATCTGGATTATGCTTCCAGAAAACTGCCCGTTAAATATGACAGCAGTAATATCGGACGCGTAGACCAATGGGGAGCAAAGACGCTTCTTGGAAAGGTATATCTGACACTTTCCAAAAATGGAATGGACAAGGAGATGCTTACTCAGGCCAAACTCTTGTTGGAAGATGTGGAGAAGAACAGCGGATACGGACTGGTGACAAGCTCGTATGCGGATGTGTTCAGTATTTCGAATGAGATGAATAAGGAGATGATTTTTGTGTCCCGCTATCTGTCTGGAGGAAACGGACTGGGGTCGCCTTTCGCCAATTATTTCGCTCCGGTGAATAGTGAGAATATGATTTTGACCGGTAGCGGAAACGGCTACAACTGTCCGACGGAGGATTTGATCAGCACCTATAATTCGGAAGCAGGTGAGACTCGGAAAGATGTTATATTGAAGGAGTTCTGGATTGACCAGAAGGGGGCAACGCAATATGTGTCTTATGTGACGAAGTATCTAAGTCCGGTAACGGTGCGTTATGATGCTGAAAACGACTGGCCTATTCTCAGGTTTGCCGATGTGTTGCTAATGTTGGGTGAGATAGAAAATGAATTTAACGGACCCACGCAAAATGCACTCGACTATATCAACGCAACCCGTCTGCGGGCGGGACTGAAGAAGGTCGAAGAGGTGCAGCCCATTACAACCAAGTCGGAATACCGGACAGCGATGGCTAAAGAAAGACGGCTGGAGTTTGCTTTGGAGAACCACCGCTTGTTCGATTTGCTCCGGACGGAACAATTGATAAATGTAATGAGGAAACACTATACGACCGAACAGATGCGCAATAAGAGTACAGGTGCTCTGACCGATTACTATGCGAACGAGAAAACGCCCGTATATGTGAAAGACCCGCTTTTGGAAAACTGGCAATTACTGTTGCCTATTCCCTACAACGTGATTATTACTGCTCCGAACGCTACGCAGAATTCGGGATATTCAGGTGTGTGACAGACCATTTTGCCGTAAATTTAAAAACTTGAAATAATGAATATGAATCGATATAGATATACATTAATGGCTGCCGTTGCCCTACTGCTGGGCATTACTGCCTGTAATGAGAAATTGAGCATGTTTGAGGCGAACCAGAATCCGCCCGAAGTGACCGACTTTAGTCCGAAGAACGGAGTGGCAGGAACAGAGATCAGTATCACGGGCGCTAACCTGCAAGAGGTAGACTCCATCAAGATAGGTGGAGTGAAGACGGACGTGAAGTATCGGATTAACCGCTCACTGGTTATTGCCGGAGTGACGAATGAGGTTGTATCGGGCATTATTGAGGTGTTTACTCCTTATGGGAGTATAAAGACCTCAGAAAGCTTTACGATGGAATATGTGATTCCCGAGCTGACCGGTTATGTGAATAAGTCCCGGCCGTATACCGTTGTTGGCCTGACGGGAGAGAACCTGGACATTGTGACGGGCGTACTTTTCGGAACCAAAGAGGCGACGGTTGTCACCCAGACGCGGGAAGAAATAGAAGTGGAAGTACCTTACTTTAAAGATGAGGCGGTGGATATTGTTTTGAATTATCAGTATGGGACGGAGATTCGCCAGGTGAGTACTTCCGGCACGCCTTTCTCACTGGAGCTGGCTTATCCGCCGGTCAGCGCGCCGTCCCCGATGACGGAAACGATCGAATAATCCTCGCCCAGCAGATCGCGCCCCTGTGCCATACCAAGCCCCGCCGAAATCGAAGTCGAGCTGTGTCCCGTGTCGAACGCATCAAACGGGCTTTCCTTCCGCTTCGGGAAACCGCTCAAGCCCCCATACTGGCGCAGCCCATCAAAATTATCCTTCCGCCCGCTTAAAATCTTGTGCGTATAGGACTGGTGCCCTACATCCCAAATAATCTTATCCTTCGGAAGATTCAGTGCGCAGAACATTGCAATCGTCAGTTCCACCACGCCTAAATTGGACGCCAAATGACCGCCTGTCCGGCTTGTCGTCTCGATCAGAAACTCGCGGATTTCCGCCGCCAGCTCCTTGCGTTCTTCCTCGCTCAACCGTTTTACATCCTCCGGTCCTTTTATCGTATCTAATACCATTCTTTCATCCCCCAAACCGTTTTCCACATCCGCTGTCGTCCCCGGTCTTCGATTGGATTTTTTATTTTTCACGGCTGACCAGCATCTCGATCAGCTCTTCGAGGAATTCATTCTGTCCAGGCAG
>ENA-UESC01002027-UESC01002027.1-human-gut-metagenome-genome-assembly--contig:-NODE-2027-length-13534-cov-5.217656_pt1 | contig 13534 bp, 17 predicted proteins | sample MGYA00242998_ERZ507999 | MGnify/ENA primary metagenome ERZ507999 (study PRJEB26167, sample SAMN06115465) | human gut metagenome | host: Homo sapiens | place: China:Hubei | collected 2016-04-27... | reverse complement strand
AAGGACGGGCGGACCGGGGCGTCCGCCCCTACATTCAAAGTCGATGGTGCAGCGGGGAGGAATGGGGAAGAATTCATGCAAACTTTACAAATGGTGCTTTACTTTCGAGCGTTAAAGTGCTAATATGAATAGACAGAACAGAAAAGGAGCATTTTGCCTTGAATAATCGAAACAAGCGTTCCAATCCGGAGAGCGGACTGTACCACGCGATCTTGCAGCTGCGGGATCTGAACGAGTGCTATGACTTCTTCACCGACCTCTGCACGGCCGGGGAGCTGAAGGCCATGGAACAGCGATTTGAAGTGGCCAAGCTGCTGAACGAGGGCCTGATCTACAACGACATTCTGGAGAAGACCGGCGCGTCCAGCGCGACGATCAGCCGCGTGAACCGCAGTTTGAACTACGGCACGGACGCCTACCGCACGATCTTTGCGCGGCTGGCTGAGGAAGAAAAGTGAGCGCCTACGAGGCGCTCGCCGCGTCATATGACGCGCTGACCTACGACATTCCCTACGAAAAAATACTGCAATTCTGGGAGACGCTGCTCAAGCGGTACAGGCTCCGGCCCGAAACGGTGCTGGATCTGGCCTGCGGCACCGGCTCCCTCTCTGTGCTTCTGGCGGAGCATGGGTATCGCGTGATCGGTGTGGATCTTTCGGAGGAAATGCTGGCCGTGGCGGACGAAAAATGCTCGCATCTGGCGGAAAACCGGCCGTTTTTCGCCTGTCAGCCGATGCAGCGGCTACGGCTGCCGGAGCAGGTGGACAGCGTGATCTGCGCGCTGGACAGCCTGAACTATGTGACGCGGCCGGCGGATGTGCAGAAGACGTTCCGGCGGGTGCATGATGCGCTGACGCCGGGCGGGCTGTTCCTCTTTGACATCAACACGCCCTATAAGCTCGAAGGGTTGGCAGGGCAGACGTTCCTCGACGAGACGGAGGACACGTACTGCGTGTGGCGGACGGAGTTCGATCCGAAAAAGCGGCTCTGCTATTACGGGATGGATCTGTTTCAGCGGGACGGCGAAGTCTGGGAACGGTCATTCGAGGAGCATATCGAGTATGCGTACACGGCGGAGGAGCTGACGGGATGGCTCCGGGAGGCTGGATTTACAAAAATCGACGTCTTCGGCGACCAGAAATGCCGCGCGCCGAAGGAGGACGAGCTGCGCGTTTATCTCGCGGCGAGAAAGGAAACGACATGAAAGACGAACTGGTACGCGCGATGACGAAGGACGGATGGGTGAAGGCCGTGGCCATCACCTCGACCGGGATCGTGGAGCGCGCAAGACAGATCCATAAAACGCTGCCGACGGCGACGGCGGCGCTGGGGCGTTTGCTCAGCGCGGCGTCGATGATGGGTAATATGCAGAAGATCGAGGACGGGTCGATCACGTTGCAGGTCAAGGGCGGCGGGCCGCTCGGGACGCTGCTGGCTGTGTCGGATGCGGAGGGAAACGTCCGCGGTTGGGTGGAAAATCCGCAGATCAGCCTGATGGAAAAGCACCGCGGCAAGCTCGACGTGGGCGCGGCGGTCGGCACGGACGGAACGCTGACAGTCATCCGCGATCTGCGGATGAAGGAGCCGTATGTCGGGAGCGTGCAGCTCGTGACCGGCGAGATCGCCGAGGACATCACGGACTATTTCGCGCGGAGCGAACAGACGCCGACGGCGTGCGCGCTGGGTGTGCTGGTGGACACGGATCAGTCGGTCAAGTGCGCGGGCGGATATCTCGTACAGCTGCTGCCCGGAGCGCCGGACGAGGTCATCGATAAGATCGAGGCCGGCATCCGCGCGGCGGGCAACGTCACGGAGATGATGGAAGATGGGCTGCCGGGCGCGGCGATCCTGCACACGGTGCTCGGGGCGTTTGAGCTGGAGATTTTGGAGCGGATGCCTGTGGAATACCGCTGCTATTGCAGCCGCGAGCGCGTGACGCGGACGCTGATCAGCCTCGGCGAGCAGGAACTGCAGGACATCGTCGACGAAGGGGAGACCATTCACATCGACTGCCAGTTCTGCGACCACATCTACGACTATACGCCGGAGCAGGTCGCGGAGCTGCTGGACGAGCTGCGGCGCGAGGACTGAGTATGCTGGAGACGCTGTTTTCGCAATTTGACAATCTGCTCGTGCTCGACACGGAAACGACGGGCATCAACTGCCGCATGGATGAGATCATCGAGCTGGCGGTGCTGCGGCTGACGCAGGAGGGCGGGACGCTCCGCCGGGAGGAGATGGACGAGTTCATCCGTCTCTCGCCGGGCAGAAGGCTGCCCGCGATGATCACGAATCTGACAGGCATCACGGAGCAGATGCTGGCGGACGACGGGCTGGAAAAGCCGGTCGTGGCGGAGCGGTTCGCGGAGATGCTCCGTGCGGGGCGGACGCTGATCGTGGCGTACAATGCGCAGTTCGACCTCTGCTTCCTCTACTTTTTCCTGCGGGCGCACGGCATGGCGGATGCGCTGCGCGGCGTGAAGATGCTGGACGCGATGACGGTCTACAAGGACCGGCGGCCCTATCCGCACAAGCTGGCGAACGCCGTAGAGGCGTACCGCTTGCAGACGCAGAACACGCACCGGGCGATTGACGACGCGACGGCGACGCTGGAACTGCTGGAGGCGATGGAGACGGAATGCGCCGATCTGGAGCGGTATATCAATCTGTTTGGATACAATCCGCGCTTCGGCGTGCCGAAGCCGGCCATCGGGTCGATCACCTATAAGCCGCAGGGTTATGACCGGATGGGAAAGCTCTACGAAGAAGAACTCACATTTGTCTGAATGATGAATCAGGAAAGGCCCCTCCGATGGAGGGGCCCTTTTGCTGCGGTGAGGGTGAAGGCCGATGAGTACCCGCAAGGGGCAGGCCGCATCTGTAACGCTCCTTCGTCGCGAACAGCTGCGCTCGGCATCGGCCCCTACAGGGTGCGGTGGATAGAGGGGAAGGCTTTCCGCTGCGGTGGAGCGGGGAGGACGTCTGTGTCGCCGGCGATCTCGCGGGCGGAACGGACGCAGTCCCGGCAGAAGACGCGGCCGTTTAGCCGGAAGCAGAATTCACCCATGTAGATCTCGCCGCCGCAGCTCCGGCAATAGCCGCAGACCGTCTCCTGCGCCCGCCATTCACTGCGCCGCATGGCAGGCCTCCCAAATGGCGCGCGCTGCGCGCATCGCCTGCGCGGACAGGCGCTTCCCGGCATCGTAGCTGTAGCCCATGCGTGCCGACGCCTCTTCAATCGTCAGGTAGCTCAAAAACCGCAGGCGCAGCATTTCGCGATAGCGGCTCCGCCCGATCTTTGCGAGAAACGCCTCCACCGCTTCCTGCTGCTTCGCAGCCTCGGTCATCCGCTGCGTCAGCTTTTCCCGCTGCTCGGCCAGCTGCATCCAGATCGCCTCCGGCCCGTCGCCCTTTGTGCCGCCGGACTGGCGATAGACCGCCGTCACTCGTTTGGCCCGCGCGTCGAGCCGCAGCAGCATATCCGACATGCGCTCGATCTCCAGCTCGCCCTCCCGCGCGCTCTGCAAAAATTCCTCCAGACTCATTCCGGCTCCCTCCTTTGCGCAAAGGGTGCGCCCCAAAGCGCCGTTCATCGTTTGCCCCGCGCCAGAAACGCGGCCCACTTCTGCGCGTCGCCCTCGCCGAAGCGCAGGCCATAGTCTTCGCCGGTCAGCTGCCGGGCCTGCTGGCGCGTTGCGCCGTGTTTGTCCCGCAGGAGCTTGACGTAGAGCCGCCGCAGATCCTCCGGCAGGGCAAGGAACTGCCGCCGCGTGAGCGGGCGGCCGAGCTGATAGATGCGGATATGGCCGTTCATCCGATCCCAGTCCCGGTCGCTCAGCACGTCCGACGCCGTCCGCACCCGCACCCGTCCGCTGTGTACCCGCTTGCATTTTCCGCTGTTTGCCACGCTTTTCTTCTCCCGGATCTCCTCCATCAGAAGCCTCCGGGCCATGCCGAGTTCGCTCATTGTCCGATCCCCTCTCTGCTTCATTTGCCGGTATTCCATGCTTCTTTCCTCCATGATCGTTTCGTTCCTTTCGTAAGCGTCTGAGGCAGTGCCTATATAATACAACATTTGTTCGCAAAAATAAAGCGAAAATTTCCCCAAAAATCGGCGGATTCTTTCTCCGTATTTCGCCTCTACCTGTCCGCTTTTTTACCCTGATTAGCCCTTGACAGGCTTGCGGCATGAAGTTCTGCAAAATAAGACTGCTGTAGTATTGACAAAACGATAAGACTGGAGTATTATATGAGCGTAGCTACGACTGGAGTCTTATCAAGGAGGCTGTTATGGAGATCAAACTGTTTGATTCGGAACTGAAGGTGATGGATGTGCTCTGGAAGCAGGGGGACGCCCCGGCCAGAGAGATCGCGAGGGTGTTGACCGACGAGCTGGGCTGGAACGTGAACACGACCTACACGCTCATCAAGCGCTGCATGAAAAAGGGCGCGATTGAGCGGAGCGAGCCGGGCTTTTTCTGCCATGCCCTGATTCCGAAGTCTGCCGTGCAGGAGGCCGAGACAGACGAGCTCATCAACAAGGTGTACGACGGGTCCGCCGACAAGCTGTTTGCGGCGCTGCTGGGGCGGAAGAAGCTCTCGGACGAGCAGATCGAGCAGCTCCGGCAGATCGTCGGGGAGCTGGAATGAGGTGCCTGGGATGCAGCTTTTGCAAATGAGCCTTGCGGGCGGCGTGATGATCGTGGTCATCACGGTGCTCCGGGCGCTGGCGATCAACAAAGTGCCAAAAAAGACGTTTCTGCTGCTCTGGGCTGCGGCGCTGCTGCGGCTGCTGGTGCCATTTTCGCTGCCCTCGCGCCTGAGTGTCTATTCGCTGCTGGGGCGGAGTGATCCGGTGTCGGCTGTGCATCCACCGGTCACTGCGGCGCTTTCGGCTGCTCCGATGGCACAGGAGGCCGCAGGGCAGACTGCGGTCAGGACATCCGTTCCGGTGTGGACGCTTGTCTGGGCGGCGGGACTGGTGCTCTGCACGGCATTTTTCGCGGTGGCCTACTGGCGGTGCGGGCGGGAATTCCGGATGTCGCTGCCGGTGGAGCGGGAATTTGCCCGGCAGTGGCTGGCGGCGCATCCGCTGCGGCGGAAGATCGCCATCCGGCAGTCGGATCGCATCTCGTCGCCGCTGTCGTTCGGTATTTTGCGGCCGGTCATCCTGCTGCCGAAAAAGACGGACTGGACGGACGAGGAAGCGCTGCGCTATGTGCTGGAGCATGAATTTGTACACATCCGGCGGTTTGACAGCGTAGGAAAGCTGCTGCTGATTGCGGCGGCCTGCGTCCACTGGTTCAATCCGCTGGTGTGGGCGATGTATGTCCTGGCGAATCGCGATCTGGAGCTTTCCTGCGATGAGACGGTGCTCCGCCGGTTCGGCGGAGACGTGCGGGGCGCGTATGCGCGGGTGCTCATCCGAATGGAGGAGCGGCGGCGCGGCGTGCAGCCGCAGTGCAATTATTTCAGTAAAAATGCGATGGAAGAAAGGATCAGAGCGATCATGAAAATGAAAAAGATCACGGCCATTTCGCTGACACTGGCGGCGCTGCTCGTCACCGGGACGGTGACGGTCTTTGCGACGTCGGCCAAGCAGGACGAAAACATCGCGCCGGTCAGAACGGCGGGCGCAGTCGTGGAACAAAACGCGGCGAACGCGGGCGGCGCGGAGGCCGTGGAGCGCGGCGAGCCGCTCCAGCCGAGCGCGGAATATGCCGCGGCGGGCATCCGGGCGGAAGGAAGCCTCTGGTATTATCAGGGCCAGCCGGTCGCCATGATCTATGACGACAACGGAAACATTTACATGGATGAAGAAGCTGCGGACGGCTGCTATCTGAACGTCCGGCGGGACAGCGCGGGCGGCATTTCCGGCGTGGAGGTACTGACGAAGGAGCAGTTCCGCGAACGGGCCGACCGGCAGCTGAATTTGGTTCCGACAGAGACAACGATGGACGAAGAGACGCTGATGTCCTACATCGATCCGGCGGACGGGAAGACCTATTACAGCTTCGACGACGGCAAGACGTTCGAGCCGCTGACGGACGCGGAATTTGAGGCACTCTATCCGACGCCGGACATCGAATGGTGGACGTATGACGAATACAAAGCATGGCTCGACAGCGAAAAGGTGCAGCTCCAAGAGATGCTCGGGCAGGAGGGCTGGACGGGCGGGGAGGGCAGCTTCGTCTGGACACAGGAGAAGATCGACGAGACGATTGCTCTGTATGAGGAAATTTTGGCCGACATCCAGAACGGCGTGATGTACTCCAAGACCGTCGACGGACAGGACGACATGATGGTGAGTTATAGTCCTGCCGACATTGCAATGTCCCGCGACAACTGACCACCAAATATCCGCTGCACTTCCGGCCGTGTTTGTAGGGGCCGATGCCCTCATCGGCCCACAACCCCGCCGCAGCGGCTTGCCTCCCCTGAATCAGGGGAGGTGGCATTTGTGAAGCAAATGCCGGAGGGGTCATAGCAAATTTTCCCTCTCGGTCACGGCTTCGTCGTGACAGCTCCCCCAGAGGGGGAGCCAAGCCGCTGCGGCGGTGACGGGCGGGCCATTGAAAGCCACGCCATCCCATACCAACAAAAAAGAGACGCCAAATGGCGTCTCTTTTCTGTTTGCATTAAACCTTTTCCTTGACCTTGGCAGCCTTGCCGAGACGGTCACGCAGGTAGTAGAGCTTCGCTCTGCGGACTTTGCCGTGACGAACGGTCTCCACGTCGACCACGTTGGGCGCGTGAACCGGGAAAACCTTCTCGCAGCCGACACCGTAGGAGATGCGGCGGACGGTGATGGATTCCTCAATCCCGCCGTGCTTCTTGGCGATGACGGTGCCCTCGAAGATCTGGATTCTCTCGCGGGAACCTTCTTTGATTTTGACATGAACACGAACCGTATCGCCGACGTTCATTTCCGGCAGTTCCTTCTTCATGTACTGGCTGGTCAGAGCCTTCATCAGATCCATAATGCTTGTCCTCCTTAAAATTAAGGTGTTCATGCCGCAGGAAATGCCGCTGCGCCGTAGCGCCGGCTGCGACAGAGGACCATCCTTTCACAGACCTGATTAGTCTACCACACTATCCGCCCAAAATCAAGGATTATTTTCGGATTTTTGCTGGATTTTCAAGATTTCTTCGCACCGAGGGCCTTCATCACCAGCGGCCCGACCAGCAAAGCCAGCACGCCGCCGATCAGCGCCGTGATCAGCTGCGGCCATGTGAACGCCGCTGTCACCGTGGCGTACTTTGCCTGCGGCACCACGTTCGGGGCCACGAGCTTCACGAGTACGATGTAGAGCGCCAAAAACTTCAGCACCGCGCCCACTGCCATCGAAACGATCGCGGCCACGGCCTTCTTTTTCAGCAGGAACGCGCGCACCAGCAGGCCAAAGATCAGCGCGTAGACTGCGTTGCCAAGCGCCACACACGGCACGAGCGCAACGAACGCCGGCCCGATGCCGAGCAGGTAGGCACAGAACGGCGACACGATCGCCACCGTCAGGCCCGACCACAGGCCGCCGATCAGCGCGGCCATCGCGATGACAAGGTTGACGCACGAGCCGGTCACGAACTGGCCGAGGCTTTTGGTCGCAAATTGCAGGCAGAGCAGCAGCGCGAGGCAGATGGCCGTCCGCGCGATCCATGCAGTTTTTTTCATAGTTTTCTCCTCCCAGCTTGTAATCTGTTTCCATTATAGCTATACTGGAGAGAGATCACGTTGCATTTGCAGCGAAAAAGGAGAAAATTCCATGATATCGTCCCATGACCTTCAAATTCTCTCCTCCACCAGTCTGTTTGCCGGGTTTTCCGAGGACGCGCTGCGTGCGCTCTGTGCGGCGCTGCGGCCCTCGGTGGCGGAGCTGCCGCGCGGGCGCGTCCTCTGGCGGATGGGCGAACAGGTGACGCAGGCGGGGATCGTCCTCTCCGGCCGGGTCGAGGCGTGGCACTATACCGCCGCAGGGCAGGCCGATCTGGTCGCGGTGCATGGCGCGGGCGGCGTATTTGGCGACGTGCTCATGTCCGCGCAGACGGTCGGCAGCCCGGTCGAGCTGCGCACCGCCGCAGACAGCCGCGTCTTTTTCCTCTCGCTTGCGTCGCTGCTTGCGCTCTGCGCGGCGGGCGGCGGCGAGGACTGTGCGCGGCTGCTGGAAAATCTGCTCCGCGAGGTTTCGGAAAAATATTGGCGATTGCAGCGGCACGTCCAGTGTTTGTCCATTCCGGATGGGCGGCGGAGGCTGGCGTTTTATCTCTGCGCGCAGGGCGCAGAGGATTTCCTGCTCCCCATTTCCCGGGAACAGATGGCCCGGCAGCTCGGCATGAATCGCGCGGCCCTCTCGCGCCTGCTTGGACAGCTCCGGGACGAGGGGCTTCTGCGCTGGGAGCGGGCGCATTTTCTGATCCTTCGGCCGGAGGAGCTGCGTGCGATTGCGGAGGATGGATGATATAGGTACGGCGTCTATTTTGGATTTGGCTGCTGGGGCGGGATTTCTCCCCCAGTCTGCGCGAAGCGCAGACAGCCCCCTCTGGGTAGAGGGGGCCTTTTCTTTTTTTGAAAAGTGGGCACGGGGAGACACCGAGTGACACCGAGGGTTACTGCAAGACACGGGGAACTGTGCTAGAATGGCATCATCAAAAAAGAGAAAAGTCCGGCGGGTGCGCAGCCCGCTGGGCTTTTTTTCTGGAAAGGAGGGAACAGGTTTGGCAGAAAAGAGGACGAGACCTGCGAGCAGCTTTGAGCAGCTTTCACCGGAGCGGATGCATGAACTCGCCGTGATGGGCGGGAAGGCAGCGGCTGCGGCACGGAAGCGAAGGAAGGGGCTGCGAGAGGCGCTGCTGCGGCTGATGGAGGAAGACGGCGTGCAGGAGCGGCTGGCCGAGGCGCTGGTGCGCGAGGCGACGGAAGGCTCGCGGCCGGGGAGCGCGGTGAAGGCGTTCGAGGTGATCCGCGACACGATCGGTGAGAAGCCGGGAAAGCAGGAGAAGCCGGAATGGAATCCAAAGTGCGTGGATCTGTCGGCATTGAGCGTGGAAGAACTGTTGGAGCTGCTGCGATGAGATGAAGAAGCAGGAGATCTGGAGAGAGCTGGCACAGCGGGAGCTGGCGCGGCGGTCGTTCGCGGAGTATCTGGCCTACGTGCAGGGACGGATGTGGAAGCGGACGCGGATGGCGGAATTTCTGGCGGGGCGGGTACAGGCGTTTCTGGAAACGGAGACGGGACATGCGTATGACATTCTTTTAATCGAGACGCCGCCGCAGCACGGGAAAAGCATGACGGTGACGGAATCCGTCCCGAGCTGGTATCTGGGAAAGCATCCGGAGGCGCGGATCATCATGGCGTCGTACAACGAGGGCTTCGCGGAGCGGTTTTTGCGGCGGAACAAGGAGAAGATCCGGAGGTTCGGGAAGAACCTGTTCGGCATCGAGATCGGCGGTGTCGACCGGGCGACGGAGCTGGAGCTGTCAAACGGCGTGGGGCGCATCATCTCGCGCGGCTTGCTGTCCGGCATTACGGGCAACCCGGCAAATCTCATTCTGATCGATGACCCGGTGAAGAACCGGCAGGAGGCCGATTCCGAGACGACGCGGGACAAGGTCTGGGAGGAATGGCAGAATTCCTTGAAATCCCGTCTGGCTGCGGGCGCGAAGGTCATTGTGATCATGACGCCGTGGCATGAGGATGATCTGGCGGCGCGGATCTTGAAGAGCGAGACGAATGTGGAGCTGGTGCGGCTGCCGGTCGAGGCGGAAGAGCATGACCCGATGGGCAGGAAGCCCGGCGAGGCGCTGTGCCCGGAGCTGGGGAAGGATGCGAAGTGGCTTGCGGAATTCAAGCGGTCGTATCTCTCCGATGCGCAGGGCGGGGCGCGGGCGTGGATGGCGCTCTACCAGTGCTCGCCGCGCGTCGAGGGCGGAAATCTGGTGCGGCGGGACTGGTGGCGATTTTATGATCCGAAGACCGTGACGAGCTTCGGCACGGAGGTCATTTCGGTGGACGCGGCGTTCAAGGGCGCGGAGGACAACGACTTTGTGGCGATCACGGTTTGGGGCAAGCGCGGGAATGACTATTATCTGCGCTACTGTCTGAACCGACATCTCGATTTTCCGGGGACGCTGGCGGCCATCCGGACGGTGCGGGGGATTTACCCAAATGCGCGGGCCGTGCTCGTCGAGGACAAGGCGAACGGATCGGCGGTCATTCAGGTGCTGCAAGCGGAAATGTTCTGCATCCCCATTCAGCCGCTGGGCGGCAAGGTGGCCAGAGTGAACGCGGTGAGTCCGGCGATTGAAAGCGGGCATGTGTATGTGCCGGAGGGCGAGCCGTGGGTCGAGGAATTTCTTGGGCAGTGGACGAGCTTTCCGGCTGGGGCACATGACGATATGGTCGATTCCGGCAGTCAGGCGCTGCGGTATCTGCTGCGGGCGGATGGCGGAGAGAGGAAGGAGACGGAGAATGAGGGATGTGGACTGGAGGATGTGTTTGAGGTGTATGAGTGAGGGTGAGGACGGGCGACCAATGGTCGCCCCTACAAACGCAAGCGAAGTGCAACGGAAAATGGATGGCCTTAATCCCCTCAGGCGCTGCGCGCCAGCTCCCCTTGATGCAATCAAGGGGAGCCTTATCCGCTGCGGCGGGATGAGGGCGGACAGGGGCGTCCGCCCCTACAAGAATGTGGTGATCGAAAAATGGAAAGGAGAAAGATGAAATGGTGGAAGTATTGATCGGGGTGGTGCTGCTGGCGATCGGCGGTGCGGGCGGATGGTTTGCGCGGAAGCTGATGGAGGCGGCGAAGCGCGGCGCACGTATGCCGGAGACTGACGCGTCACGGGACATCGAGCGCGTGCGCGCGGAGCGGCAGGCGTTTGAGGCCCTGATGGGCTACAACGCCGAGACGGCGTATGGGATGCAAAAGGAGGGATAAGGCAGAATGAGACAGAACAACGGCACAAAAGCCTGGGAGCTTTATGAGCAGGGGCGGCAGTACAACAACAGTCTGGTGCCGAATCAATACCGGCTGGTGAACACGAACATCGACTTTTTTGCGGGGAACCAATGGCGGAACATCCCGCAGACGGAGGCGATGGCGCGGCTGCCGAAGCCGGTATTCAACATCATCAAGCGTGTGACGAGTCTGTTCGTAGCGAGCTTGACGAGCGCAAGGTTCAAATTGCAGTTTTTCCCGCTGAGCGATTACGCGGGCGGAAACGTGCGCGAGCCGGAGGAGAACGCGGCGGCGTTTGCGACGGCGGAGGTGGAAAATCTGCTGGAAAAGTTCAAGATGGAGTACCGCGTGCGCGAGGCGCTCTATGATGGGGCGCAGACGGGCGATTATTGTGCGCATTTCTGGTGGGACCCGGACGCGGCGCCGTATGGCGGCGCGGAGGGCCACCGGGGCGAGATCCAGATGGAGCTGGTGGACGGGATCAACGTGATGTTTGGAAACCCGAATGATGCACGGGTGGAGCAGCAGCCGTATATTTTGCTGCTTGGCCGCGCGCCGGTGGAGCAGCTGCGCGAGGAAATGCGGCGCTGGAAGGCAAAAGGGGAGATCTATGCGGATCGTGAGCTGAAGGAGCAGGCCGGCATCGGCGGAAAGACGGAGCTGGAGGGCAGTGGCGAGGAGGACGGAAAGGCACTCTACGTGTACCTCTACACGAAGGTCCCGGTATGGGAGCCGGCGGTCGACGCGGCGACGGGCGAGATCTTGCAGGAGCCGGTATTTGACAAAAACGGCGATGCGGTGCTCGAGACGGACGAGAAGGGCAATGTGCTGCTGGATGCGTTCGGCGAGCCAGTGGTGAAGACGCGGGACGTGATGCGGCGTGTGGAGCGCGTACACGTGACGAAGGCGACGCGGGACGCGGTCATCTTTGAGGATGTGGATACAGGGCTGAGCCGGTATCCGATCGCATGGGGAAACTGGGAACGGCAGAAAAACCAGTACCATGGGCGGGCGCTGGTGACGGGGCTGGTGCCGAATCAGATCTTCATCAATATGATGTTCGCAATGGCGATGCGGCATTTGCAGCTGATGGGCTTTCCGAAGACGGTGTACAACGCGGACTTGATCGGGAACTGGTCGAACGAGATCGGGCAGGCCATCGGCGTGCGCGGCTTGCAGCCGGGGCAGAGCATTTCGCAGGTGGCGTACAATTTGCAGCCGGCGGATATGTCAAACCAGATCCTGACGGTCATCGACCGGGCCATCGCCTACACGAAGGACTGCATGGGCGCGACGGATGCGCAGCTCGGCAACGTGAAGCCGGACAACACGTCGGCGATTATGGTTTTACAGAGCAATGCGGAGGTTCCGCTGGAGAACATCCGGGCGGGGCTGCATGAATGGATCGAGGACATTGGGGCGATTTTGCTGGATATGATGGGCGCATACTACGGCGAACGGCCGGTGGTGCGGGAAAAGGAGCTGGAGGAGCCGGTGATCGGCGCGGACGGGAACCCGGTCATCGGCGCAGACGGACGGATGGAGACGCAAAAGGTTGTACGGCGGGTGATGGAGCCGTTTGACTTTGGCGTATTCCGCCAGCTGTGGCTGCGGGTACGGGCGGACGTCGGCGCGGCAAGCCAGTTTTCGGAGATCGCGACGACGCAGACGCTCGACAATCTGCGGGCGGCGGGCGTGCTGGACATTGTGCAGTATCTGGAACGCGTGCCGGAGCGGCTGATCCCGCGGAAGCAGGAGCTGATCGAGGCGCTGAAAAAGCAGGAGAGCGGCACGGCAAAGACCGGCGGCCAGAGCGCGGAGCAGATGCTCGGCGCGATGAGCGGAAACACGCAGACGCGCTATCACGCGCTGCCGAGAGCGGCACGGAGCGCATTGCAGCGGCAGACCGCGATGCGGAGCAGATAAATATTAGAAAGGAGATATGACCATGGAAACACTGGAAAAGCAGGAGCTGGAGGAGCAGGAGGCCATCATGCCGGAGGGCTATGGCGAGGGTGACGATTATTTTCAGGAGGAGGACTGGGGCAAGGGCGACAAAGTGGAGGCCGATGCCGAGCAGGAGGAGCAGCCGCATGAGAAAGAGGAAAAAACGGAGAGAGATCTGCGCGGAGAGGCGGAGGCGTATTTTGCAAAGCATCCGGGCTATCTGGGCGGGCAGATGCCGACGGCGGTTTTGAACGCATGGCTGGGCGGAACGGGCCTTGGCGAGGCGTTTGCCGAGTATGAGCGCGGAAAGAGCCGCGCGGAGACCAGAAAGCTCCAGCGGGAGAACCAGGTGCTGCGGCAGAACGCGGCGGCGGCCATGCGCGCGCCGGTGCGCGGCGTGGGTGGTGGCGGCGACACGAAACAGGAGCCGGAGGATCCGTTTTTGATGGGGTTCAATGATGAGAAGTGGTGAGGTTTTCGTTCTCGTTTTGGTGTCCACGCCGCAGCGGGCAAAGCCTCCCATGACAAGAGGAGGTGGCATTTGCAAAGCAAATGACGGAGAGGTTGTCAAATGGCTTATGTTCAAACCTCTCAGTCAAGGCTTTCGCCGTGACAGCTCCCCTTTCATAAG
>ENA-UESC01002024-UESC01002024.1-human-gut-metagenome-genome-assembly--contig:-NODE-2024-length-13541-cov-22.273693_pt1 | contig 13541 bp, 8 predicted proteins | sample MGYA00242998_ERZ507999 | MGnify/ENA primary metagenome ERZ507999 (study PRJEB26167, sample SAMN06115465) | human gut metagenome | host: Homo sapiens | place: China:Hubei | collected 2016-04-27... | reverse complement strand
TTCCCTTCATCATTCAAGTTTTTACGCAAGCAAATGTAAAAATAAAATGTGGTTTATGATTTATGATTTATGATTTATCAACGACACATAAATCACAAATCATAAATCATAAATCGTAAAAACCAATTACCTTTGCCGCATAAAAAGAGTAAAGATGCTAAGCAAGGGGAAAGTAAAGTACATCCATTCATTGGAAATGAAGAAATATCGGAACGAACTGAATGCATTCGTTGCCGAAGGAAACAAACTGGTTGCCGACATGATGTTTGCTTTCGAATGCGAACTGATTCTCGCCAAACCATCCTGGATGGCGATGCAGGGAAACATTCCGGCGAAAGAACTATTGGAAGCGGAAGGGGATGACATCCGTAAAGCCAGTTTCTTGAAAAACCCGCAGGATGTACTTGCCGTGTTCAAGCGCCCGGACTGGTCGCTCGACGAAGCCGATCCTTCTACCTCGCTCGTTTTAGCTTTAGACGGCATACAGGACCCTGGAAATCTCGGAACCATCATACGCCTTGCCGACTGGTTCGGCATCGAACATATCATTTGCAGCCCCGACACCGCAGATGTCTTCAGTCCGAAGACTGTGCAGGCCACAATGGGCGCACTGGCACATGTAAAAGTCCATTACACGGAACTGGAAGACTACCTGAAAGCCCAGGCGGCAAGACAAATTCCGTTGTTCGGTACATTCCTCGACGGAGAAAACATGTACACAAAGGAATTGTCGGCAAACGGAATCATCGTGATGGGGAACGAAGGGAACGGAATACGTCCGCAAATAGAAAAGTTGATTAATCAAAAACTTTATATTCCAAGCCTCCCAAAATATGCATATAACCTTCCTGTCCCGGCAATGCCCAATAACGGACACCTGTTTCGGCGTTACGCTTGTAAGGAGTATAATTATCCTTCATTTCCGGAGTAACATAGGGTGGGTTAATAGCCGGATAGTTCGCCAGATCAGGCAACTTCCATGCACCGGAACCATTTGCTACAAAACCATCAGTCAGCAACACCACCGGGGTCATGTGTTCCAAGGCAATCTTACAAGCATCATAAGCAGCATCAAAACAATGAGTTGGAGAAGCTGCGGCAATGACCGGCATAGGAGATTCACCGTTACGGCCAAACAAAGCCTGCAATAAATCTGTTTGCTCAGACTTAGTAGGCAAACCAGTAGAAGGACCGCCGCGCTGTACATTAATAACCACCAATGGTAATTCTGTAATAACAGCCAGATTCATAGCCTCTGATTTCAGACAAACACCCGGTCCCGAAGTAGAAGTAGCTGCCAACGCACCTGCAAACGAGGCACCGATAGCCGTAGCGCAACCTGAAATTTCATCTTCACATTGAACCGTAGTCACTCCCAATGATTTATGTTTAGAAAGTTCATGCAAGATATCTGTTGCCGGAGTAATGGGATAAGATCCCAGGAACAAACGCAGACCTGCTTTCTCGGCAGCAGCAATTAAGCCATAAGCCGTAGCCTTGTTTCCGCTGATATCCATGTACTTTCCAGGTACTTTAGACTTAGTTTCCACCTTATAAGTATGATCCACAGACGCATGCGTATTGTGCCCATAATCATATCCGGCGTGTATCACTTTAATATTCGCTTCAGCTATTTGCGGCTTCTTTGCAAATTTCTCGCGCAAGAAATTTTCAGCAACCGCCAGGTCACGATTAAACAACCAGCAGACCAATCCCAAAGCAAACATATTACGACATTTCAACATTGACTTGTTGTCCATGCCTGTATCTGCCAGACAATCTTTCACCATCTGCGAAATAGGAGCAGCAATTACATCCTGCTTAATACCCATTTCTTCAATCGGATTGTCTGTTTTGAAAGCCGCCTTGTCCAGATCTGATTTCTGAAAACAATCTGTATCAATAATGATACAAGCTGTGGACTTCGCAAATTTGTATTGTGTTTTCAATGCAGCGGCATTCATTGCGACCAGCACGTCGCATTTGTCACCAGGGGTAAAAACTTTACCCGCACCGATATGCACCTGGAAACCTGACACACCGGTCAACGAACCTTGCGGGGCACGTATATCCGCCGGGTAATCGGGGAATGTACTGATATCATTTCCCACTGTAGCCGAAATATTAGAAAAGATATTTCCGGCCAGCTGCATACCATCGCCTGAGTCGCCTGAGAAACGGACCACCACTTGGTCCAACTCCTTGACTATCATTTCATCTGCCATAACTTATTATTTAGGGTTACAAAATTTCACTGTTTGCAAAGTTCGGAAAGTTCTGTCAAAGGACAAAATATTCCGCTATCAAACTACGTTTGAATATCAAAATGTACAAAATTAAAGGTTTATTTGTTTCCAAGCTAAGAAAAAGCAGAGATAATTACCTGTTTAAAAGCATAAATTCCTATCATTATGACAGCATCAAAAACGATTCATTTTTACAATTTATTATTTTTATCCATGTTTTATGAACAACATGAAAGTTTATAGCAGAATAACAACATTATTAGATTATAAAAAACAGACAAAAAACAACAAAACAACAAAGAAAGGATTATTTTCTTCCCACTTAAGACATTTTTCAATCTTTCATATTGCCATTTTAACAAAAAGAAGTACCTTTGTACCCATAAAGGGGCCTTGTAGTTCAACGGATAGAATAGAAGTTTCCTAAACTTTAGATAGGGGTTCGATTCCCCTCGGGGCTACAAAGAGCAGTAAACAATTGTTATACAACCGTTTACTGCTCTTATTTTACTAGATAGTTTTCAAATCTGCTTATTTAATCACCCCAAGTTCTTTGCCCACTTTAATAAATGCAGCAATTGCCTTATCCAAATGTGCCTTTTCATGCCCGGCAGACAACTGGACACGGATACGTGCCTGTCCTTTCGGAACAACCGGATAATAGAAACCGGTTACATATATGCCCTCTTTCTGCATCTTGGCGGCAAAATCCTGAGACAGTTTCGCATCATAAAGCATCACAGCACAAATCGCGCTCTGAGTTGGTTTGATGTCAAAACCGGCAGCCAGCATCCTGTCACGGAAATAATTCACATTATCCATCAGCTTAGTATGCAAAGCATCACTTTCTTTCAATATCTTAAACATTTCCAGACTAGCACCGATAATGGCAGGAGCTACAGAATTAGAGAATAAATAAGGACGGGAACGCTGGCGCAACATATCAATAATTTCTTTCTTACCGGTGGTAAATCCTCCCATTGCCCCACCAAATGCTTTACCTAATGTACCAGTAAAGATATCCACACGCCCGTATGCATTAAACTGTTCGGCCACGCCATGCCCTGTAGGACCTACCACACCGGCCGAATGAGATTCATCCACCATTACCAACGCGTCATATTTTTCCGCCAGTTCACAAATCTTATCCAATGGAGCCACATTACCATCCATCGAGAATACACCATCTGTAGCAATAATACGATGACGCTGTGCCTGCGCTTCCTGCAAACAACGTTCCAGGTCAGCCATATCAGCATTGGCATAACGATAGCGTTTTGCCTTACACAAGCGTACACCATCTATAATAGATGCATGATTCAACGCATCTGAAATAATAGCGTCTTCTTCTGTAAACAGCGGTTCGAACAAACCACCGTTAGCATCAAAACAAGCTGCATAAAGTATAGTATCTTCTGTTTTAAAATAATCAGAAATGGCAGCTTCCAGCTGTTTGTGCAAATCCTGAGTTCCACAGATAAAGCGTACGGAAGACATACCGAAGCCATGTGTGTCCATCGCCTCTTTGGCAGCATTGATCAAGCGTTGATTATCTGACAAACCTAAATAATTGTTGGCACAAAAGTTCAACACATCTTCTCCGTCATTCACCTTGATGTCCGCACGCTGAGGTGTGGTAATTATACGTTCATTTTTATACAATCCGGCTGCCTTAATATCAGCCAGTTCCTTCGCAAGGAACTCCTTCATTTTACCATACATAGCTTTGTTTTTTTATTAAGTATATAGTTTAAGTTTAAAAATCAGTCTGACTTGACAAAGTTCTTATTTTTTTTTGATATCCGATTAAATTATAGAGAAAATTTTGATAAAATATGCAGTTTTCTATCTATCTTTGCTTCCAAAAGAAAACTTAAAGCAAATAGCAAACTATGAAAAATGTATTAATTATCGGCTCCACCGGTCAGATCGGTTCGGAACTAACCATGAAATTGAGAAGTATTTACAATGGTAATATCGTAGCCGGATATATTCCCGGTGCCGAGCCTAAAGGGGAATTAAAAGAATCAGGCCCTTCTGCCATCGTAGATATCACCAACGAACAACAAATTGCCGAAACTGTATCAAAGTACAACATCGACACTATTTACAACCTGGCAGCCTTACTATCGGCTGTAGCAGAAGCCAAACCTCAACTAGCATGGAAAATAGGCATGGGAGGCCTGTTCAACGTATTGGAAGTAGCACGCGAAATGGGTTGCGCCGTATTTACCCCAAGTTCTATCGGTGTCTTCGGCAACAACACCCCTAAAGACAAGACCCCGCAAGACACTATCCGTAATCCGCGTACCATGTATGGCGTTACAAAAGTATCAGGAGAATTACTGAGCGATTATTACCATATCCGTTTTGGCGTAGATACCCGCTCCGTTCGGTTCCCCGGATTAATTTCGTATGTCACACCTCCGGGTGGCGGAACCACTGATTATGCTGTAGACATCTATTATTCGGCTGTAAAAGGTGAAAAATTTGAATGTCCTATTGCAGCCGGTACATTCATGGATATGATGTATATGCCTGACGGTTTACGTGCAGCCATTGAAATCATGGAAGCGAATCCTGACAAACTAATTCATCGCAATTCGTTCAACATTGCTTCAATGAGTTTTGATCCGGAAATTATTTATAACAATATAAAGAAGTATATGCCCGACTTCCATATGGAGTACAAAGTAGATCCGCTACGTCAAGCTATCGCCGAATCATGGCCGAACTCACTGGACGACACTTGTGCCCGTGAGGAATGGGGATGGAAACCGGAATATGATCTAGACAGCATGACACAGGATATGCTTGCCAAACTAAAAATACGATTCAATAAATAAACCACTAATATTGAATAAATAAAATAGCCTTCTCTATTCTATATGGAAAAGATAGAGAAGGCTATTTTTATACATTTCTTGCACTTATATAAAATTTTGATCGTATCTTCGTGCAAATTAACATACTGATTAAAAACATACTATGAATACAAGAGCTATTACCCAGAACAAGAAAGTCGTTACATTCGGAGAAGTAATGCTAAGGCTGACCGCCCCCAAATTCCAGCGCTTTTCCCAAACAAACGAGTTTATTGCTACTTATGGAGGAAGTGAAGCGAATGTAGCCATATCACTGGTCAACTTCGGCATCCCCACAGAATTCGTTACCAGACTTCCCGAGAATGCAATGGCACAAGCCTGCGTAAACTCACTCCAAGCTTACGGATTAGGTACAGACGGCATTATTTATGGTGGGAAACGCATGGGATTATACTTTCTGGAAAGCGGTGCAGCATTTCGTAACTCCAATGTAGTATATGACCGTGAAGGCTCTTCCTTTGCCACTTTACGTCCCGGCATGATAGACTGGGAAAAGATTCTTTCCGATGCAGGCTGGTTCCACTGGTCGGGTATAGCAGCGTCCCTGTCACAGGAAGGAGCAGATGCCTGCCTGGAAGCACTGCAAACAGCAGACCGCCTGGGATTAACAATCTCATGCGACTTAAATTTCCGCAAAAAATTATGGAATTACGGTAAATCCGCATCAGAGGTAATGCTCCCCCTTGTTCAATATAGTGATGTCATTTTTGGTGCAGAACCCGAATACAAAGAAATTTTCGGCATTCCCCCGGTAGGTTTTAAAGCTGTAGACACCTCATATCCATTAGATTTGTCCGGTTTCAAAGTATTCGGTCAAAAAGTATCAGAACAAGCTCCCCGATGCCAGAAAATATTTCTGGAGTTGCGTAATACCATCACTTCCAATCACAATCTGCTGGCAGCCATACTTTATTCTAAAGGGACATTAAGGCATACCGGCATTTACGATATTGTCCATGAAGTAGACCGTGTGGGTGCAGGAGATGCATTTGTAGGCGGCATGATTTATGGTTTGCTGACCTACCCCGACAATGACCAAAAAACATTGGAATTCGCCCTTGCCGCATCTGCATTGAAAAATACCATATATGGAGATTTCAATCAAGTAACAGTAGAAGAAGTGGAAGAGTTAATGCAAGGAAACACTTCAGGAAGAGTAGTCAGATAACTATTTTCATGATTATAGCCAAACAGAATTGATCTGCAAGATACAACGTAAAAAAGCAAGTTAACTTCATGGGACAAGCAAGTTAAGTTGAAATGCCAAGCAAGTTAAGTTACTTACCCAATGTACTTAAGTTAATTTTTGAAGCCACAGAAGATTCATCTACCCTTTTTCCACAAACCAATTCCAATCGACCATTATAAAAAGAGGAGGATGCTCATGATATGAGCATCCTCCTCTTTTTATTTATTTCTTAAAAGAAACTTTCTTATGCCTTTGTTTCTTCCGGCATCTTGTTACCCATAGTCAGGTAAGCGATAGGAGCAGCAATGAAGATAGAAGACAATGTACCGATCACAACGCCCAAAATCATTGCAAAGGCGAAGCTGCGGATACTGTCACCACCCAGCACGAAGATACACAACAATACGATCAATGTACTTAATGAAGTATTGATGGTACGAGCCAAAGTAGTATTCAATGAATCATTAAACAACTGCATACGGTTACGTTTCGGATACAGACCGAAGAACTCACGGATACGGTCAAAGATAACCACCTTGTCATTGATAGAATAACCGATAGCGGTCAAAATAGCGCCAATAAAAGTCTGGTCAATTTCCAATGAGAACGGAACCCATCCATAACATAACGAGTATGCACCGATGATCAAAATAGTATCGACAGCCAATGCAACAGTCGCACCCACACTATAAGCTACATTGCGGAAACGCAGCAAGATATACAAACCGATAGCCACCAATGCAAACAATACAGACCAGACAGCCGAAGTCTTGATATCATCAGCGATACTAGGACCTACTTTCTGAGAACTGATGATAGAACCACCGACACGATTATCACGGTCAATAAAGATTTCCAATGTAGTACCTTCGCCCAGCAAGTTACCATCTTTCAAAGACTGATACAAGAACTCTTCAATTTCAGAGTCGATAGTAGGAGAATCTTCATTAATACGGTAATTGGTTGTAATACGGATTGTCTTCTTGTCTGTACCCAAAGCAATAGCCTGTACATTATCTTCTGTGATTTTCTTCTTCAACAGGTCACGCACTGTTTCAGGTTCAACCTGCTGTTCAAACTGAACTACGAAGTTACGTCCACCGGTAAAGTCAATACTCTGCGCCAAACCACGGATAAAGAATGAAATGATACAGATAACGATAATCGCTCCGAATACCGTGAATGAACGTTTCATCATTCCCATAAAGTTGTAATTCACGTTCTGCATCAGATTCTTGGAGATCCCTGTAGTGAATGTCAAGTTCAACCACTTGTCTTTATTCATGAAGTGCTCATAAACAATACGGGTCAAGAATACTGCTGTAAAGAATGAGCAGAGGATACCGATAATCAACGTAGTGGCAAAACCACGAATCGGACCCGTACCGAAATAGAACAGAATGATACCAGTGATAATTGATGTCAAGTTTGAGTCAAAAATAGCAGAGAATGCGTTAGAATAACCGTCTGCTAAAGCAGCCTTAACAGTTTTACCGGCTCTCAATTCTTCTTTTGTACGTTCATAAATCAACACGTTAGCATCTACAGCCATACCCAATGACAACACCATACCGGCAATACCAGACATGGTCAGTGCAGCTTGGAACGAGGTAAGGATTCCTAATGTGAAGAAGAAGTTAACAACCAATGCGCAGTTGGCAACCATACCCGGAATCAATCCGTACATAGCGCACATATAGATCATCAACAGAATCAACGCAACAACAAATGAAATAATACCTTGATTGATAGATTCCTGACCCAATGACGGACCAACAATATCCTCCTGAACGATACGTGCAGGAGCAGGCATCTTACCAGACTTCAATACGTTAGCCAAGTCTTTTGTCACCTCCGGGGTAAAGTTACCGGTAATCTGAGAGTGTCCCCCCGTAATTTCACCGTTTACATTCGGAGCGCTGTATACGTAACCATCCAGTACGATAGCGATAGCCTTGCCTACATTGTTCTTTGTCAGAACAGCCCAGCGGCGTGCGCCGTCAGTGTTCATAGACATACTGACACAAGGCTTGTTGAACTGGTCATATTCATCTTTAGCATCAGTGATCACATCACCTTCCAACGGAGCACGTCCGTTACGTTCAGTAGACTTGATAGCATACAATTCAAAGATACGTCCCTGCTTGTCAAAGTCAGCAGCCTTTACACCCCATTTCAAACGAAGATCTTTCGGCAACATTTCTTTCACTTCTTTCATAGCAAGGTACTGGTTTACCTGAGCAGTATCTTTATAATCGGCATAACCTACCACCGACCCGTAACCATTCGGATTTAATTGGAGAACAGAAGCCAACGGATGTTCTTTCTTCATCTGCTCCATTGCGGCAGAGTTACTTGCCGTTTCGCCTTTCAATGCGGCTGCAAGACTGTCGGCAGCAGAAATTGCAGAAGCCTGTGCTACAGCAACAGTATCAGTAGCTACAGAATCAGCAGAAGCAGCACCACTTTCAACGGCAAGAATATCACGCAGTCTGTTATCTACAGAAGAAAGATAAGGAACTATTTCTTTTGCGTCGAAAGTTTCCCAGAATTCCAAGTTAGCAGATCCCTGCAACAGTTTTCTGACACGTTCCGGTTCTTTGATACCCGGCAGTTCCACCATGATACGGCCCATCTTTCCTTCCAATGCCTGAATGTTAGGCTGTGCCACACCAAAACGGTCAATACGTGTACGTAATACATTATAAGAGTTGTCGATAGCAGCCTTTACCTCTTCGCGCAATACTTTTTCAACTTCACTGTCGGAACTGCGGGTGGTTACTTTGTCTTTCAACTGCTGAGTAGCAAATAATTCAGCCAATTTGCCATTGGGAGCTTGTTTCTTATACTCTTTTACAAAAAGAGTGATAAAGTCATCCTGACTAGTGATAGATTGTTTTGATGCTTCTGCAACCGCTTTGTTAAAAGCTTCATCAGTCTTGTTGTCAGCCAAAGCCTTCACTACATCCGGTACAGAAACTTCAAGAATAACGTTCATACCACCTTTCAGGTCCAGACCCAGACCAATCTCCATCTCGCGACACTGTTTCAGCGTATAACTACCCAAATAAACTTTTTCATTCTGCATAGAATCAAGGTAATGTGCTTCACCTTTCGGGTCTTGTGCCGCTTTGTCCATGTGATAGCGGGTCACAAAAGAGAAAGAAAGATAAAACACACATACAAGGGTGAGTAATACCGCAAAAACCTTTACAAATCCTTTGTTTTGCATGTTACTTTGAAATTTATTATTTTTACTTTTTGATTAATTCTTAGTTTATACAAGGTTGCAAATATAGTTTTTTTTTCACATTCCCACGGTATCAAACACAAATATTTAGATTCCAAAAGAGAAAAAAGGCTGCAAAAGCATTTTTTGCAGCCTAAATTATTCTATCTCACAGACTATTTTATTTCAAACCCCTGTTTTTAAGCAAGGGTTCCAAGCTGGGATCAGCCCCACGAAAACCTCTGTAAAGGGTCATAGGATCTTCCGTTCCACCTTTCTCTAGAATATTTTTACGAAAAGAGTCTGCGGTATTTTTATCGAACACTCCATGTTCTTTAAACGCTTCAAAAGCATCCGTGTCAAGAACTTCTGCCCATAGATAGCTGTAATACCCAGCAGCATATCCACCTATAATATGACTAAAATAAGTGGCGCGATACCGAGGAGCTATTTCAGGAATCAGCCCCAGCTTGTCCATCGTTTCTTTTTCAAAAGCAACGACATTCAGATTGTCTGTATCAGTCAGGTTATGCAGTTCCATATCAAGCAAAGCGGCTGCCAATAATTCCGTAGTCATAAAACCTTGATTAAAAGTACCCTGATTTTGGATTTTCGTAATCAGCTCATCCGGAATCACTTCTCTTGTTTCATAATGCTTGGCATAGAGTTTCAGCACTTCAGGTTCTACAGCCCAGTGTTCCATAATCTGTGAAGGAAGTTCTACAAAATCCTGCGCCACACTGGTACCGGACACTCCTTTGTAGTTACACTTGGTCAGCATACCGTGCAATGCATGTCCAAACTCATGAAACATGGTTTCCACCTCATCCAAAGTCAGTAAAGAAGGCATATTTCCTGCAGGTTTAGTAAAACTTGCCACATTATAAATTAAAGGACGTACTTCACCGGCCTGTTCACGAAAATTACTCATCCATGCGCCACCACGCTTACCTGCGCGTGGAAAGTAATCCGCATAGAACAATCCCAAAAATGAGCCATCGGCATCCTTTACTTCATACACTTTCACATCCGGCTCATATACGGGCACATCATTCAGTTCGGTCAATGTAATGCCATACAGCTTGTTGGCCACGGTATACAATCCGCTACGCACATCTTCCAAACTGAAATAGGGCTTGATTTCATCTTCATTCAAATCATACTTTTCCTGACGCAATTTTTCGGCATAATACCACCAGTCCCATGCAGCCAGCTTCTCTCCCTTACCTTCCTTATCCATTATTTTCTGCAACTCGGCGGCCTCTTTCTTTGCATTTTCCAGTGAGTATCCCCACAGGTTGTTCAAGAAATCCATGACTGTCTGCGAATTCTTAGCCATGTTCTCATCCAGTACAAAATTGGAATAACAATCGAATCCTAATAATTTTGCCTGTTCCAAACGCAATGCCATGATCTTTCCCAATATCTCTTTATTGTCATTCGCATCATCATGATTCCCCCGGTTGATATAAGCTTCATAAATATTTTTTCTTAGCTCACGGTTTTCAGCATATTGCAAAAAAGGCAAGCGACTGGAGTTTTGCAAAGTGAATAGCCATTTCCCTTCTTTTCCAGCAGCTTTCGCTTCCTCTGCGGCCCCCGCTTTCACCCATTCGGGTAACCCGGCCAAATCAGCCTCATTCTCGATAACCAACTGATAAGCGTTATTCTCATTTAAGATATGATTGTCGAAAGCAATCCCCAAAGTCGACAATTCTTTATTGATCTCCCTCAAACGGGATTGTTTTCCGGCATCCAGTCCGGCACCCGAACGGACAAAAGCTTTATAATACTTGTCCAACAGCCGGTGTTGCTCAGTCGTAAGAGTTATCTTACCTTCCTGTTCCTGTTGATGCACATCAGCCACCCGTTTATACAAATCCTGATTCAAATAAATATTATCACTATGTTCTGAAAGTACAGGAGCCATCTTTTCATTCAAGGCCGTCAACGAATCATTTGTATCCGCTTCGGTCAATGCAAAAAACACCCCACTTACTCTCGCCAGAATCCCGCCACTTTTATCCAGCGCCACAATGGTATTTTCAAAAGTAGGTTCCTCGGGATTATCAACTATTGCCTTAATTTCCGCATTCTGCTCCTCTATTCCTTTCAAGAAAGCAGGTTCATAATGCTCCAGTCTGATCTTAGTAAAATCGGGAGCACCGTACTCGGTCTGGAATTCCGTAAAGAACGGATTCATTTCTGTTTTCTGTTCACATGCACACATTACACAACACGTCGCTAACGTAAATAATAGTCTTTTCATAATCTGTCAATTAAAGGTATGTAAAATCACTTCTCCGCCACATAACACCAAATGGGGTAATGATCCGAACTCTTTATCGTATTATCCACCGTACAACGGTAAGATTTTAAATTCTTGCTCAATAAAATATTGTCTATTCTGAAATAAAAATGATTTTGATTATAAGATATGCCAAAGCCGTTTCCCGACTCCACAAAAGCATCATTCAGACCTTCCCCTACCACCCTGTGAGTGTATGATATAGGAGAATCATTGAAGTCACCGCATACAATTATGCCTCCCCCTTTGTAACCGGCCACCAAACGAGCTATGGAATCAGCCTGAACGGCACGTATAGCCGATGCTTCCGCCAGTTTTCTGATCAGCAAACGAGACCCTTGCGATACCTTTTGCTTATCAGGGTCCTTCATCATTTCGCGATAGACTTCTTTATCCTTCTCAGTCAGCTTATTGGATTCCAGATGATTATTAACAACCAGCAAGGTATCACCATTCACTTTGATTTTATAAGCAATGGAACCATTGTTAAGGCTGGCATATTTCACCGGATGTGCCGACAAAATAGGAAAACGGGAATAACAACCCAAACCGTTGGCCCCCGATATCTTATGATAATTTTTATAAGGATAATCTCTTAAAGCATAATCCACCTCTTTCTTGGTTAAGCGTCCGCCTACAATATATTCCTGCAGGCAGATTATATCCGCATTGCTGTTTCTTAAATATTCCAGCACAGGGTTCGGATTATCCTTGGTGTTCGCACGGTTCTTTTCAAAGGCCATCGTATTGTAGGATAAGAATTTGATTGCCCCTTCCGGTACATCAGATACAAATACATTGACTGGGAAATAAGTACGGATAGCACCAATGGAACATACCAGGCCTAAAAATGAAAGCAACGCATATTTACGATAAATCACTAACCAGAAGACCAGAAACAAAAGATTAACAATCAAAAAAGCGGGAAAAGCCAAACCGGCACATGACCATACCGGATGAGCCACAGGATCAATATAAGGGCTGTAAGCACATACCAGTAACAATACCACCATACACAAGTTTATGCCCAGTAGTATCCATCCCAAAAAACGACCAATATATTTCATATATCACTTCTTGCTCGCATCAAACAAGCTTTTCTTCTCTTCGGTAGTCAGACTGTTATAACCGGATTTCTTTAATTTATCCAATATACGGTCTATCTCCTCGCTTTGCTGTTTTTTACGGGCATTATAATCGTAATCTTTTGCCTTATCACCATAATGAACTTTCATCTTCGGTTTTTTCGATTGACGACGAAACGAAAGACCTTCCGAGAAGCAATCCAAGCATCGGTTTATCCATGACGTAGCATCATGTCCGCGGGACAATCCGGAAGCAAACCACCATCCGGCCAAAGCACCTCCTAAATGAGCGATATGGCCACCGGCATTGCCCGATGTCATAAACAGCAAATCGGTCACAACCATAAACAGAGCCACATACTTCAACCTAACAGTCCCAATAAACATAAAGTTTACTCTATATTCCGGTGCACGTACCGCAGTGGCCACAACAATAGCAAGTACGGAAGCTGATGCTCCCAACAAATAAGAATAATACAAAGAATCACTGAAATAAGGGAAAACATTGTAAGCGATCATATACAACAAACCGCCACAAATACCTCCCAACAGATAGAGCCCGCGGAAATGCTTTGCCGAGAAAAGAGACAGAAACATCT
>ENA-UESC01002018-UESC01002018.1-human-gut-metagenome-genome-assembly--contig:-NODE-2018-length-13570-cov-36.668050_pt1 | contig 13570 bp, 12 predicted proteins | sample MGYA00242998_ERZ507999 | MGnify/ENA primary metagenome ERZ507999 (study PRJEB26167, sample SAMN06115465) | human gut metagenome | host: Homo sapiens | place: China:Hubei | collected 2016-04-27... | reverse complement strand
AACGCGACGCTCGCCAACCAGCTGGCGTTGTACGTGACGATGTACTCGCCGCTGCAGATGGCGGCAGACCTGCCCGAGCACTATGAGAAATACATGGATGCGTTCCGTTTCATCGAGGACGTCGCACTGGACTGGGAAGAGAGCCGCTACCTGCTGGCCGAACCGGGCGACTACATCGTCGTGGCGCGCAAGGCCAAAGACACGGGCGAGTGGTTCGTGGGCGGCGTGACGGACGAGAACCGACGTACGGTGACGCTCCCGTTCGACTACCTCGATCCCGGTAAGGAGTACGTGGCGACGCTCTACGCCGATGCCCCCGATGCCGATTACCAGACCAATCCGCAGGCATATGTCATCCGCACCGGGAAGGTCAGACAACGCACGGAACTCGACGTGGAGATGGCGCGCGGCGGAGGCTTTGCAATCTCCATACGCGAGGCAACCGACGCAGACCGCAAACTCTGCAAGCTGAAATAACGGGCGATGCCTGCGGACGGCAATCATGCCGGGGCCCACACAGCCCCCTCAAAAAATCCTTTGCCCCTCGTTCTTTTCAAGAACAGGGGCTTTTTTATGCGTATTTTTAAAACGCAAAAGTTCGCCCCTATATTATTGACTCCAAACCATTTACGCCCACAAATCCAAGATTAACACAACTGCTTGATTTTCAAAACAACATGGAGGTGGTCAATCAAAATTAACGAATCATTATAGCGGGGAAAATAAATTATTTTCCCCGCAACTGTGCTGCATCATCAAGTCGCTTTTTCGCTCTGCGCTCTTTGCTTGCAGCCCGCTCTAGTTGTCCTGCCCGCCGCCTTACGGCTTCTTTGTACCGTTCAACTTGGTTTCGGACGGTATCGCGTATGGCCGTGTGCTGCTCATCCCTGAATATCGTTTCCAACTCCATAAGCTCCTTTTCTTTGATCTCACCACGCATTTTCACGTAGCGGTATTTCAGGTCGTTCGCAGCTAACAGCCGATTATTCTCTGAGATTCGGTAAATGAATGCGCCTTGCAGGAAAATACATCCCAGCATGACGAACATCGTCAAAAATGTTTTCGAAGAACTGATATCGAGCGTATAAGTATGCCGGTGCTCCCGCACTGGCAGGTTTTCGGGCTTTACCGCTGCTTCGACAGCTTGCCTCACCTGCTCTATCAATGTATGTGTCTGCCTGATCTCTTTGTCGATCACCTCCAGCCTACCCGCTAACTGCGCCAACAGAGCGTTGTATTTGTCGGTAAATTCCCGCTCCTGCTCGGTTTTTACTCCCGGCAAGGCCGTATGCCGTTGCAGTTGTTCGAGCATCTGTGCGACCTGCCCCTGCGAGAGCTCCGTGGCCTCTATCAGCCGCTCGATCCGTTCCAGCTGTGCATTCTCCAGACCCGCGTTGGCTTTGGTGCTTTTGACAGCCTTGACGAGCGTTTCTTTGAGGTCTTCGTACATTTCGATCGAGAGTCCGATCTTATTTTCGTCGTTCATGATTTTTGAGATTTTCTAATTCGGTTACAGTTTTATTTTGGCTCTTCTTTTCTGTTCTTCCATCCTGCGGCGGTGCTCCATCGCAGCGATGGCCATCGCCTCGGCCGCGGCGTTGAGCAGTGCCGTGATTCGTGCTATATACTTTTCGGGGCTTTCTCCCGGCTTGCGCTGTAACTGCTTGGCGGACACTCCGCCGGGCGAATCGGCCGGCGGCAGTGGAATCCCGCCTGCCTTTCCGAGGTTTACCGATGACGGCTCTTCGCGCGTGCCGCTGCTACCCATACCGCCGAACAACCCTGCAAATGCTGAACGGTAATTGCCTGCCGCCGCCGAGAGGTTCCCGAAGAGCGTTGCCCGGTGTTGGGTTTGTTGTTGAATATTGTTGAACCGGTTGTCGAGTTTCGTAAAGTTGAAAGCCCGGTCGATCTTCGATCCGGAGAACTCGAAGCCGTTTTTCGAGAACAAAACCCCTTGTTTGCGGTCAGTCGAACCGCAATACTTGTAACGGATGCCGATGCCCTGTTTTTCCAGTTGCTTCTCCAGCCCTTTCCATCCGGCGCATCGGGGCAGACACCTTTTGATCGCATCGTGGATTTCGTATTTAGTCTTGTCGGGTTCGCGCAGCCGCTCCCGCCGTACGTCGTCCTTTCCCGGCGCGAGATATAGCCCGTATTTCTCGGTCAGCTCCCGGCAGACCTTGGCGTTGCGGATTTTGATGTTCTTGTCCGAAATGGTTTGCCCGTTGTTTCCGACCCGGTTGTAGACCAGATGGCAGTGCGGATGGGGCTGGTCGAGATGGCGCACCAATAGATACTGCGTATCGGTGATGCCCATCGTCTGCATGTACTCCTTTGCAATCTGCGTCATCAGGGCGTCGGTCATCCGCGGGGCGTCTTTGGGTGAGAAAGACAAGGAGATATGGCCGACATTGTTTTTCAGCCGTGGGTTCAATAAGGTCTGGTCTTTGAAGTCCTGCACCATGTCCTTCACTTCCGGAGGCATAATGCCTTCGGCTTCCAAGATCCGGGATTCTTCTTTCATCACATAACCCACCGTCCCCGAAAAAGACGATCCTGATATTACCTTACCGACCATCGCATATCTGTTTCAGAAGTTTTTCGATGGCCGTAACGATCGCCGCATGCCGTACTCTGACAGCCGCCAGACCTTTGGCGTTGGCCAGCCGGGTCAGCTGGTTCAGATTCCGGGCGACGCCTTTCAGTTGGGCCATGAAATCCAGTTGTTCGCGGGTGATCCGTGCTCTTACCGTTCCTCGGTCGATCAGTTGGCGCAGAACCTCGGCAGGCGGTTGCCCGGCCTCGCGGCAGAGGGCCGAAAAGCGGAGTTTCCGTTCGGGGCTGAGCCGCGTGCTGACGACGTATTTGTGGATGCGGCCGATGCCGACTTTCGGCCGACCGCCTTGTTTGCCATATGTTTTTTTCGGTGTTTCCATGATAAGTGGTTAAGCATTTTTTGTTCAGACCAGCGGGATTTTACGCCGACCAGCGGGGAAGGCGCAGTTTTCGTCTACGAAAACACAACCTTGCCTTTCTTAAATCTTTACCCCTTTCCGACGCGGTGGTTCAATTTCCGCCGTTTCCGCTTTCAGGGCTTGCAGATTATTCCGACAAGAGTGATCTTGCTTATCGGATATAGTTTTCGTGGTCTTAGGTCGGTCTTTTATGCGGGCGGTCAGATAGTCATTTACGTCCTTGTGCCCGCTGTAAAAACTGCTTTGGTCGATTAGCTCGCTGCGGGGGCAAAGACGGATCAGATCGGCAGTTGCCTTGCGTCCTGCCTCGTCGTTGTCGAAGAAGGTGTGGATCACCGGATGCCGGCTAAGAAACGGTACGGCTTTGGGCAGGTTGACGACCGAGTTCAGAACCGCGGCGTCAATGCGCAGTCGTTCGGGATGTTTCAGCGAGAGATATGCGAGGAAATCCATAAATCCCTCGAAAGCGATTACCGTATCGGAACGGTTGCCGATGGTGGTGATATGTTTGGGCGAGGAGCCGCCTTTGAACCGCTCGGAGCGGAGCTCCCACCCTCCGGCATCGTTGCGGAACCCGACGGCGAAAAAGGCGCGGCCGTTTACCTCGTAGCGAACTTCGCGGCAAAATGCCGCGGCGACAGACGGGATGATACCGCGCGAGACGAGATAACCGATCAGTGCCGGATGACGGAGCGGGTCATCGGAAAGGATGCGGAGTGCGGGGACGGCGGCTAGACGCACGACCGGCGAGGGCCCTCCGACAGCTGGACGCTCGCCAACACTCGGTGAAAGAGAAGCGGAACCGGCGTCCCTTTTTTCACCGTTTTGCAGCCGTCGGACGGCCTCACGGTTGTCGCACCGCTCCAACCGTATTACGAGGGTGCGCAGCGTGCCGCCCTCTCCCGATCCGAAGTCGTACCAGAGATTTCGCACGTAGTCCACCTTGAAGCTCGGCGTGCGCTCTTCCCGTAGAGGGGAAAGATACATGCCGTAGCCGTTGCGTTCGTATTTGGGCTGAATCCCTCGTCGGGCGAGGAACAGCCGGATGCTAATATTTTTCAAATCATTCATCATTTTTTGTTTTTTGAAGTTTGCCGATTTTACCTTATTACTTACTACATATTTGCAACAATCTGATATATAGTCTATTATACGCAGTAGCTAAGCCCGTATGATCTTACTACCGTAGTAGGTTCATGTAGTAGCGTAGTAAGATGTAGTAAGAATATTTTTTTGCATGCTACTACATGACAAACTATTCTTTTTCAGTGTTTTATAATTGCATGTAGTAACGTAGTAGCTACAATCCGTAAGAGACGAAAGGATTGGGTGTGATCTTCTCGATGACCCAGCCGTAGACGGGATTTCCGTTGACACGTTTCGAGCGTCGTTCGAACCCGGCCTTGCGCAAGGCTTCGCCCATACGTTTCTCGGAGAGGTTCAGCGACGAATAGCTGCGCAGATAGTCCAGAATCTCCACGGTGGTCATAAAGCAATCCGTGACGGCATGTTCCGGAGGCTTCTCGAACCCTTTCAGCAGCATTTCGTATTCGATGGTCTGGACATGGAATGCGGCGTTTCCCCGGTGCAGTTCTTCGATCTCGGTGTCGTCGAACCAGTAGCGGAATCCGTTATTCAGGAGCGTTCGGGCTTCGGAGTATACCCGATCCATATCTACCCATATCGCCCGGTCGATGTCGATGGATAACACCTCGAAGGGCAGGAAGCGCCGCGAGCCGGTCGGATCGGTCAGAAAGTCGTTCCCGTTCACCGAGGCCATGAAGCTCGCCAAGTGGGGATACTCTTCGATGTAAACGTCGTAGGGCCGCCGGTATTTGACCGAAGGAGCTGTGATGAGGTTCTTCAACTCGTTTTCATCCCGTTTGTTGAGCGCCTTCAGCTGGTCGTCGATGTTGATGAAGAGGTATTCGGCGACCAGCGTCAGCACGTCTTTGTTCTGCGGGTCGATCTTTCCCGTGAAAAGATAACTGGCGAGTGCGCGGGGACAGAGGTTGTCGAGCCATGTGGTCTTGAACTTTCCCTGCTCGCCGGTCAATACCAGGCAGACATGGTTCTGACATCCGAGGTCGTTCATCGCATTGGCGACCACGCCGACGAGCCATTTGGTCAGGTACTCCGACCAATGCAGGGCGTTGCGCACAGTGACGGTCGCGGCCAGTTCGTCGATGGCCTGCGTTCCCGTTGCCGGCGGCAGTTTATGAAAATACGCCTGCACGGGATTCACACGCTCGGAAAAGTCGCTTTCGAGCATGCTGCGCAGGTTCTCCGCCGAGGTGGAGATGCCGATGGTGCGGTCGAGCTCCCGCCGGAAGGAGTTGAGCCGGTATTTGGTCACGGGGAGGAACTCGCCGTCGCTGCTGCGGAACTCCGCACGGCTTTTGACCGTGTTGTAGCGAAAGGCGTAATGCTCCCGCAGGAACTCCTCGATACGCTCGTTCCGGGACTGCTTGCAGGAGGCTGCAACGCTGTCTGACACCTTATTTGCCATCGCGCTCGCCGAGAATCCGTTGAATGTCCGAAGCGCGGTAACGAACCTTGTTCCCGACCTTAACGGCTTTCAGATATCCTTTGCGGTTCCAATGCCAGAGCGTCGCATCGCAAACGCCGCATAGCTCTTTGACCTGTTCTTTGGTCAGGTAACGTTCCTTGCGGGCTTCGGCGACTTGTGCAGCCAGCTCTTCTTTGGCGCGGTCGATAAGGCTTTTGGAGAAAGCCAACAGATCCTCGCCGCTTACCTCCAGCCGAATGCTGCCCGGAGCATCCCGGAGGATGGATAATAAATCTTTCATACATTGCTTTCCGCCCGTTGTGAGGCGCAGCCTTCCGGCGGACGGGAAAGCAACGCCGCCGCCCGGAAATCCGAGCGACGGCGCAAATATAATGTTATGATTGAGCGATATTTAAGCGTTTAATTCGCGGTGTGTTAAGGCGAATTTAACGAGCCTTATTGCGATAGAAAATCTTTTATTTCCCGGATGATAAGGGCCTCGCCGCCCCGACTGCTGACGGCCGATCCGATAAGCAGCGGTTCCGTCAGACGGCTGTATGCTTCCTGTATGCCCCGCTCGTGGACGATGCGGATGTCTGAGCCGTATTCTGCTTGCAGGGCATCGCGGAACGGTTTGATGTTGATGGGAACTACCAGATAGCGCAATTCATCGAGTGCGATCTTCAGACGTGCGATGTCGGTCTGGGTGTGTCTCTTCGTGATGTATTCGCCGATCTTTTGCCGCAACACGTCGGGATGCGTGACAGCTGGCGAAAACATGTCCATCAATGATTTGGTCGTACTCGGCCGGCCGGGTTTCCTCTTTTCACCCGCATCTTCGGCCGGAAGAGTGCCCGCAGCCCATTCCAGCACCCGGTCGCTTTCGGCCAGCCGCATCGCTTCGCGGTGGGCATCCCAGTCCTGCTTGGTGCGCAGTTCTAATTTGATGGAGCGGGAGATTAGCAGTTTGATCGTGGCGCTCATGGTCATTTTCTGCAAGAATCCCAGATCGGGCGAGCGCCGCAGCTCTTCGCAACGCTCCACCATCCGTTCGAAACTCTTGCCGAAGTAGAGCCAGCAAAGCATCGCCGGAAGGGTGGAATCCTTGCCGGGCTGTTCGCACTCCCGGATGATCTTGCCGGCAAGGTCGTGTTGTCGGGCCGCCTGTTCGATCTCATCGACATGCTCGAATAGTCCTTCATTGGCTTTGTCGGACATGAGGCGCCGGTACCGGGGGATAAGGGACATGGCTTGGAATATGACCGACTGGCACCCTGCATAGTCACGGGCGTTCATCGCCTCTTCGAATGCGGCGTATTCGTCGGGGTGGGTGTTCATCCATTCCCGCAACTTCGCTTTGAAAGCCTCGTATTCCTGCTGGCCCATAGTATTGTACTACTTTTTTAAGACAACCCATCTGCCGCCTTTTGTCGGCCCTTCATGACTGATAATCCCCTCTTTGTTCATTTGCAGTAGATAATGCTTAATGCTATTCGAGGTACGTCCTAATAACGCTTCCAATTCCCTGCCGGAGATTGCCGGATTCTTTTGGATTTCGTAGATGATCCTTTCCCGAATATTTTGGGGTGTTTCTTGTGGGTTTCTTGTGGGTTTCTTGTGGGTTTCTTGTGGGTTTCTCTCAGCACCGAAGCCTGCATCGTAATATCGTTTCGATGCTTTTTCAATTACCCGAAATGCCGTGACAAATGAAAAGTCGAATTCGGCTTTTTCATTGCCGTTTTCCGTCAGCTCTTTTTGAACCCTATAAACACCTCGGCTGAAACGATTGACATAACCGAGAATTTTCATCGCTTCGGCAATGAACGGATTGCGGTAATCGCTTACATTCGGAAAATTCTCCGGACTGACTTTTCCATATAAACCGCCGGGATTTTGTATTTCAATACGATCATCGTATTCATAGAATTGTATCGGGGCATTCGTTTCATAATCCCGGTGCATGATCGCATTCATCAGAAGTTCCCGCGTTGCCCAGTATGGGTAATTCGCAACGGTTTCTTCCCGGAGAACACTAATCGGAATCGGGCGTTTTTGCGACACACTCGTTTCGACGAATGCGTCTATTTTAATGAGGTCATGGCAAAGGTTATTCCCGAACTTGTGTTCATTGATGATTTCCCCTGCACGATCCACACCTTTGAAACGGACATATTGGACATAAGCTCCCGGAAAATAGCACCCCGGATTTCCCCCGAACAGAATAATGCATCCGTTCGTCGGACAGTTATATCGCAAGTCGAAAAATCCGAGTGATGCCAACTGTTCTTCAAGAGGGCGCTTATCGTCTGCAAGAATTTCACTGGCTACGGCTTTTGGTAAAAATTCTGACCGAACAAGGTTTATATCAATGTCGGCAAGCGTCGTTCCGATACACGGCATGGCATCGAACGTTCGAATATTAGAGATTCTTCGCTCCATCAATATTTTTTCTTCGGCTTCCGATGCGATGCTTTTGCGCGGACCTATCCGTACCCAAATACGTCCCCGGTATCTGACCGGAGGAAATTCGGACGGTTTGACCTCGACCACGAGTAAATCGCCACCTTCCAAAACAAAGCGCTCGACAGTCATTACCGGTTGCGGGAGAATATTGCCGTCGGTGCGGATATTGGTCATTTTGAGTAGTAGACCATCATCGACACGCAGGCCGGATAACTTCCCGTTGTCTTCGGCTCCTATAATCAGATAGCCGCTTTTGTCATCGCCGGGTAAATCATTGGAAAAAGCACAAATCGCCTGGCAAAATTTGTCCATATTGGTTGTCGAGGACGTTATCTCGATGTTGTAGCTTTCCGGATTGCCAAGTATTTGTACCAGTTGTTTCTGTGTTAACATAATGCGGCTCTCAATTTGTTAGGACAAAAATATGGATTCTTTTCAGTAAATTCTAAAAAGCAATATATTATTTCAGCAAATCGACCAACTGTTGCTTCATTTCATCGTCAATGGTACGATAACGCGCGAAAGCCTTGCTGCCTTCCTTATGTCCGCTCAAAGCTCCGACCAAATTGGGGTCTTTGACCTGCTTATACAGATTTCCGACGAATGTCCGGCGGGCCAGATGCGACGAGGCGATCTCGTAAAGTACCCTTTTTTCTTCTTCGCGGGTGGTGGGGTTTATGACCGTAACCAACCGCTTCAATCCGGCGGCTTTGAAAATCCGCTTGATCGCCATATTGTATTTCTGCTCGGAGATGAACGGCAGCAGTTTGTCGCCGTCCAGACCTTTGTAACGGGCTGCGATCTCTTTGGCTGTCTGATTCAGCGGAACCCGCACGGTCAGCGGTCGCCCTTCCTTGGTCTTGCGCGGTATGTACTCGATGGCTCCGTCGATCAGATTCGATTTCGTCATTTTCAGCAGATCGCCCACCCGGCAGCCGATCAGACATTGAAAAAAGAAGATGTCGCGCTGAACGGCCAGTTGCGGATGCCGCATCAGATTCGTGCCGTAAATCTTGTGCAACTCCTCGACCGTGATATAATAAGGCGTTCCGTATGTGCATTCCTCCAACGGGAAATCGTCGAACGGTCGGTTACGGGTCTTTTTGTTGCTGTTGCACCAGTAGAAGAAAGTTCGGATGCGCGAGAAACAATCCAATAACGTATTCTTTCCTCTGGGTTGCGGCGTGCGTGCTTCGGGTATAGCTTCGTAGATTTCCGGGTAAAGAGCGCAGTAGCGGTATTCATTTTCCAAAAATTCCCAAATATCCCGCAAGGTGTCGGCTGTTACTTGATCGATGTCCAATACGAATGCTTTTTGCCCCCTCTTGGTTGTCCGGATATAAAGTTCATACCGCTGTAATCCTCGTTTGATGACCCGGTAATTCTTTTTGCGGACATCGGAAAGACGGTGCTTTTCGAGAAATTCGTCGAACAATGCGATCAATGTCGGTTTGGCCGTTTCTTCCGTGGCCGTTTCGACATTGTACTTTTGCGGATTGTAATATTGTTCCAATGCCTCTTTCAGCCACTCTTTCTGCGGTTCTGCCGTCTGTCGGGACTGATAGGCTCTTTCGAGGTGGGATTTGAGTTTTCGGGCTTCATCGTTGTAATAGGAACGCATTTCGTCGTCGCAAACGATTTTGCTTTTGACCTGTTCGGCCTTGTTATCCCAAAGATTGGGGTTGATGGTGAGCCGGGTCGGTGCGACCATATCTACCTGCCTGCCATCCCGCAGACGCGCGTAAATGGTCGCCTTTGATTCTGTATCATAGCGTTTTACGCTCTTTTTGATGATGAGAGTTATTTTCATAGTACCCAGATTCCGGATTGACAGAGCAAAAATACGAAAAATTCCCCACATTTTCCCCACGTCTGCTAAAAAATGTTCAATCGGAATTTGTCAGGTAAAATTATTGAATGTTTATATACTATTGATAATAAATAAAATAAATGCAAAGTCATCTATTTTGACTTCTATTTAGGTTTAATAGAATTTAGTATATTCAAATGCGGCTCCGGGTACAGGAAAAATCGCTTAATTTGTTGGTTATGACAAGTTAAGCGATTTTTTGATTGTTCCCGCATGTGAAAATATGCTCTTGGGTGGGTTATCTTTTGTGAGGAGGCTGGAATATATCCAATGATTCGTCATAGATCGGGCTGTCGATCCCGAGGAATGACAGGACGCTGTGAAAGACATGATACTGCCCGACCTTTTTCTCCGGATCTATTTCCAGCGCTTCATCCGATGTCCACACGATGAACGGGATCTCGATCTGTTCCTTCGGCGCGACAAGTATGGGCACGCCGTGCATATACAGATTCCCCTCGCCGAGGGACTCTCCGTGGTCGGATACGAAGATCACGCAACTGCGCCTTTGGGGAATCCCGCGAAGAATTTCTATTACGGAATGAATGAGATAATCCGTGTAGACGATGGTGTTGTCGTAGGCATTCATCAGCTCCTTCGGATCCGCTTTGGACATCTCCACCGTAGTGCATACGGGACTGAACACCTCGAACTCCGGCGGGTATTTCTTATAGTACGTGGGGCCGTGGCTCGTGCTGGTATGGAGTACGACGAGCATCTTGTCCTTGCTGCCGGAGAGTATCTCTTCGCGGAGGCCTGCGAGCAGAATGCCGTCGTACCTGTCGTCGGCTTCGGGATTCCGCTCCTTGAGCTCTTTCGGCTTGTAGTATTTGTCGATATGTACGGGAGGCTCTCCCCAATTGTTGCTGCGCCATACCACATCCACGCCGCTGCGGTTGAGATAGTTCGGAAGGATTTCGTAAAGTTTGTTGGACGGCTTATGGTCGAGAATGGCCTTCACGCCTGCCGTGGTATAGGTCGCGGCCGCATCTGCAATCAGTGCGGTCACGCTGTCTTTCTCCAGAAGCGGATTGGTCGGCTTGCCGTATCCGTATAAAGAGAAATTCTCCCTTCTGGCGGATTCTCCTATTATCAGCACGCATACATCCTTGCCGTCGGAAACGATCTTCGCGTCGGGCAGGGGAATCTCTTTCCGGTTCTGCTTCTTTACGGAATTATAGTAGCGTACGGAATTGACCGTATACGACCACGGCATGACCAGGCTGCCGAGCTTGGGCGCGTTGCGGTCGATCCACGGCCAGTTCTGCATATTGACCAGCGCGATGGCCAAAGAAACCGCCAATGCGATGCCCGTGCGGGCGAAAAAACGCTTCCAGCTTCCGTAGTCGAACCGCCTTGCAAAAATGTAGATGCATGGAACCACCCCCAGGAAGAGGAGATACCATACGGCAGACCATGAAAAGAATCCGGAAGCCTCCGAATACCGGGTGTTGAATACGTTCCCCATCATCTTGTCCGTGATGAGCACCTGGTATGTGTTTATGAAATAGAGGCTTATGGCATTGCCTATGAATGTGAAGGCAAGGATGCACTTTCCGACGAAGCGTCCGAGAAAGAGCACGAGGTAATAGACGAGAAAATTGAGCGCGAACATCAGCACGCCCAGCCCTCCGGTGATCAATACGCCGTTGAAGCCCCCTTCGATGTTGCCGAGCACCAGCCGGAAGAACGGCCAGTGGAACGCCACGAGCGTAAACAGGCTGAGTACCGAAGATATGCGGGTGAGGTCGGTCTTTTCGTTCAGAAATTTTACCATTTGATAACTGTTTTATAAAATGTAAGGATCACTCCCGCGCACAGGACAAGAAGCGTAAAGTTGAAAAGAATCGTCAACGGGATGTTTACCGTATGCGCCGGAGCCATATAGGGAGTTTGTGCCACGGAAGCGTCGTATCGTGCGAACGGATTGGTGTAGATCACCTCTCCGTCGGGAAAGTAGGCCGTAATACGTGCGTAGGGGTCATTGTCCCTCATGGTATAGCTGGCCGCGGACGAGTTCCGGGCCAGCGACAGAGTGGTGTGATCCTGCCCTGTCACCTTGATACTGTCCGCCTGGCGCGACAAGGCGATGTAGATCGTTTCGCCGTCGAGTCCGATCTTCTCGACCGACGGCAGATTCCTGTTTCTGGCGTATTTCACCTCCCAGTCCCCATGTCCGTAGTCGGGAATGCGCATCGCATAATAGCACCCTCCGAGAAGCGTTTCCTTTATGTCTTCATACCTCGCCGACGGACAATGCAGGAAATTGCACCTTACGGCGATACGACTGGACTTATCAGGATAGTGCAGGTCGTCGTTGGCCAGTCCGAAACTGTAATGCCCGGCGCTCAACGCCCAGTCCCAGTACTCGTTTTCGGTGCTCTTTCCGCTGTCGAGTTCCATGATCCTGTAACCGCCGAGTTTCTGCATGAGGCTTTTCGACGTGCCCGTCGTTCTCAAGGGGTGATTCATCTGGATGAAATCGGACTCCTTTCCGAGCAGGTCTAACTGGAATTGTTTTTGGGAAGCGAAAAGCGGGATCAAATGATCGAAGCGGTTGACTTCGTCGCAACCGAATACCAGCTTATGGTATTTGAATAGGTTGATACCGTGTTCGTAGACATTGACCTGCAACAGGGAATCGTACGGATGTAGGGTCAATTCATTGTGATTCGAGAATGTTACGATGTCATATCCGAATTTCCGGTAGGCTTCATCGGTTTCGGCCGGCCAATATTCGCACTCGTTCAGGATGCCCTTTACGCGCGTATGCGTATGAAAATTGGCTCGTTTCCAGCATATGTCGGATTCCCCCCCCGGTATGGGTTAAAAATGTCGGGGCCGCTGAAGGGTTTAGCCTCACTGAAATCATATACAGGGCTTACGCTTGTCACAAAGATTGCCAGCAAGGCGATCAGTATGAGCGAGACGATGGTTTTGCCTAATGCGACCAATATCTTTCGCAGCATGTAAATCAAAGTTCGTTCATTTGGATGCAATGCGTTTCCCATAAATTAATGGCTGAAGATAATTGCTGCAAAGTTAACAAAAATGCGGCAAGAGCAAAAGGGAAAATGGATGTGTAGAAACGACTAAATTCGAATTTGGACATTAAAGTAATAATTGGGAATATTTTTGCGGGTGGGAGCGCGAATGCGGGTGGGGGCTCAAACCGGAATGGGATACCCTTTCCGGCGCTTTCTGGCGGCGGTTGGTGAAAATAATCCGCGCTTTCGGGCGGTTTCTCGGAAAGAAGCGTTATCTTTGCCGCAGGTTTGGTGCTCTCCTTCCCGGGCGTGGAAGAAGGGTGAAAAGGGAATCGGGTGCAAATCCCGGACAGTCCCGCTGCTGTGAAACTCCGTGAAGGCTCCGAACATCTCGCCACTGGTCCGCAAGGACCGGGAAGGCTTCGGAACAGGAGCAAGTCAGAAGACCTGCCAGGCCGATTCGACGTCAGGAAGCCCCGGGGGATGGGTATTTGACATCGGGTTATGTAATGCTTATTGTTTTATGTCGGACTTTGCCGCCGGGTGCTGCGCCTTTCGGCAGGCGGGATTTTTCCCGGACGGAAGCCGACCGGATGAGGATTGGATATGGAATTAATCGAACGATTGTTATTTGGCTCCGAGTCGCTTTGGGGCGGAGGTGTGGCCCACTCGGTGCTGATTCTGGCGCTGGTCGTGGCGTTGGGTGTCATGCTGGGCAAACTCAAGGTCGCCGGCGTGTCGCTGGGCGTGACGGGCATTCTGT
>ENA-UESC01002016-UESC01002016.1-human-gut-metagenome-genome-assembly--contig:-NODE-2016-length-13582-cov-8.030655_pt1 | contig 13582 bp, 9 predicted proteins | sample MGYA00242998_ERZ507999 | MGnify/ENA primary metagenome ERZ507999 (study PRJEB26167, sample SAMN06115465) | human gut metagenome | host: Homo sapiens | place: China:Hubei | collected 2016-04-27 | study... | reverse complement strand
GAGGCCAGCCGCCCCGCGCACAAGACTGCGGCGGACAGAGCCGCTGCGCCGAAGAAGCAGCCGTCCGGCAATGCCGGAAAGAAGGCTGCCGTGATCGCGGGATGTGTTGTGCTTCTGGCGTTACTCGGTGTCTGCACCTATGGCTTTATTTTAAAGGGAAGCGACACCATCTTCCCAAACGTCTATGTCGCGGGCGTGAACGTCGGCGGATTGAAGCGGGACGCGGCAATTAACGCCGTGACGCTCGCCGTCGAGCAGGAGACAGCTACCGATACGCTGACCGTTGTCCTGCCCGACCGGACGATTGACTTTACCCCCGAGATCACCAACGTCGCCCTCAACCCGGACGAGGCGGCAGACGCCGCCATGAACTACGGCCGCGACGGCGGCCCGATTACGGCGCTTCTCACATACGAACGGGCAAAAAAGACCCGGCAGGACATTTCGCTCGAATCCGGGACGAATCTCGATACCGCGTATATCCGCGATCTCATTGATCAGACCGCCCGCGCCTGTGCGTCGGAAAAGGTTGACCCGACCGTTACGGTCGATGCCGACGCGAAAACCGTCACAGTCGTGACGGGTTCGCCGAAAATCTCGCTCGATGCCGATGCACTCTATGATGCGGTCGTTGCGCGGTTCAATGCCGGCGATCTGTCCGAACTCAAGTTCGATTACGACACCGAGCCCTGCGCGCCGGTTGATCTTCAACGGTATTACGACCAGTTCGCAACCGAGATGAAAGACGCATATTACGACGAGGAAAAGAAGGAACTCGTTGCCGAAAAGGTCGGCTTCGGCTTTGACGTGTCGTATTACACCCAGCAGCTTGCCATGGCTGACCCCGGTACAAAGATCGTCATTCAGGCCGAGGCAATTCAGCCGGAGGTCACGCTGGCCGAACTGGAGAAGGAATACTTCTCCGATGTACTCGGCTCCTGCGACAGCCCGCACACCGCGCAGGCCGGACGCACGAAGAATCTGGAACTGGCCTGCAAGGCGATCGACGGCACCATCCTGAACCCCGGAGACGAGTTCTCGTTCAACAAGATCGTCGGTGAGCGCACGCCGGAGAAGGGCTATCAGTCCGCTATCGTCTACCAGACCGGCGGCAAGAGCGAGGCAGAGGCCGGCGGAGGCGTCTGTCAGGTCGCCTCCACGATCTATACCGCCTGCCTCTACGCCGATCTCAAGGTCACAGAGCGTGCGCCGCATATGTTCACCGTCACCTACGTCCAGCTCGGCATGGACGCGACGATCTACTGGGGCAGTCTCGACTATAAGTTTGTCAACAGCACCGACCATCCGCTGCGCATCGACGCGTCTGTCTCCGGCGGCTATGTCCACGTCAAGCTCGTGGGCACCGCGCCGAAGGATAAGGGCTACGACCATATCGTCCTGCGGCACGAGGTCGTTGCGACCGTCCAGCCCAAGATGGAGATCGACGGCGACAAGACCATCATCACCGACGCCGGTACCGCCCTCGACGAAAACGGCAACACCGTCAACATCGTCGTTGACAAGGACGGCAACAAGTATATCAAGGGTGACATGGTGCAGTATTCCTACGTCGGTAAAACCGTCATGGCCTACCGCGATTATGTGGATGCAAACGGCAGTGTCATCAAAACCGAGACGCTGCACAAGGACACCTATCAGTCCCGCAACACGACCTACAAATGCACGCCGTACGTCGAGCCTGAGGTGCCCGAGGAGCCGGATCCCATCGACCCGGATTACCCGGACAATCCCGATGACCCGACTGAACCTGATGACCCCATCAATCCGTGGGATTAAGAAAAAACATCCGGCAGCCCATTGCGGGCTGCCGGTGATTTTTTTGCCCTGCCGCGCCATTTTGCGCGGCAGGGCGGTTTCAGTTATGCCAGCAGATTCTGCGTGCGGCAGAGGCTGGCGTAGATGCCGTTATGCTTGAGAAGCTCCTCATTCGTGCCGCGCTCGGCGATGCGGCCGTCGGCAATGACGACGATCTCGCCTGCGGCGCGGATGGTGGACAGGCGGTGCGCAATGATGAGCGTGGTGCGATTTTTCGCCAGTTCGTCAAACGCGTGCTGGATCTTCGCCTCCGTCAGCGTGTCGAGCGCGCTCGTCGCCTCGTCGAGAATGAGAATCGGCGGGTTTTTGAGGAAAATGCGCGCAATGGAAATGCGCTGCTTCTGTCCGCCGGACAGGAGCGTGCCGCGTTCGCCGACGTAAGTGTCAAAGCCGTCTGGCATGGCCATGATATCGTCGTAAATTTCCGCACGCTTCGCCGCGTCAATGATCTCCTCCATCGTCGCGCCGGGCTTACCGTAGCGGATGTTTTCCAGAATGGAATCGGCGAACAGAAATACATCCTGCTGTACAATGCCGATGGAGCGGCGCAGAGATTCCTGCGTGACGCTGCGCACGTCGTGGCCGTCAACGGTGATCGCACCACCGGTCACGTCGTAAAAGCGGGGGATCAGCTGGCAGAGCGTACTCTTGCCGCCGCCGGAAGGGCCGACGATGGCGACGGTCTTGCCCGCCGGGACGTGCAGGGACACATCGTGCAGAACTTCGGGATCGTCCTCATAGGAAAAGCTTACATTTTCCACGCCGATCTCACCGTGCACCTGCGTCAGTTCGATTGCATCCGGCGCGTCGTGCAGTTCCGGCGCGGTGCGCATGATCTCCAGAAAACGATCAAAGCCTGCCGTGCCGTTGGAGAACAGTTCCGTGAAGTTTGCCAGCTTGCGGATGGGGTTGACAAAGGACGCAATATAGAGCGTAAACGTCAGAAGATCGACGGTGTCCATCTGCCCCTTCATGATGAGCAGACCGCCCACGGTTACGACAGCCACGGACAAAGAACTCGTAAAAAACTCCATCACGGCCATGAAAATGCCCATTTCCCGATGGAACATCTTTTTGGAGGTCTTGTAAATGTCGTTCGAGCGGTCGAATTTTTCCTCCTCAACATGTTCGTTGGCAAACGCCTTGGCCGTGCGAATGCCGGACAGGGCGGATTCGATGTCAGCGTTGATCGCGCCGGTCTTTTTCTTCACACGGCGGGAGGCCTCGCGCATCGCCTTACGGCGCGAGACAATGATCGCAACGAACACCGGGATCATGACCGCCACGACCAGTGCCAGCCGCCACTCGATTGTCGTCATGACGGTCAACGCACCCACGATGGTCACGAGCGAGATGAACAGGTCCTCCGGCCCGTGGTGGGCAAGTTCGGTGATCTCAAAGAGGTCGGTCGTCATGCGGCTCATCAGCTGACCGGTGCGGTTGCGGTCGAAGAACTCAAAGCCCAACTCCTGCATGTGACCGAACAGGGCCGCGCGGATATCAGCCTCTACACGGATGCCGAAGGTGTGGCCCCAGTAGGTGATAATGAAATACAGCACCGACCGCAGCGCATACGCTGCCAGCACGATCAGCATGATCGTAAAGAACGTGCGGTATGCGCTCTGCGGCAGCAGCGTGCGCATGGCGTAACGCGAGATAATGGGGTATGCCAGATCGATCATCGACACGACCAGTGCACAGGCCATGTCGAGAAAAAACAGCCCCCGGTGGGGCTTGAAGAAGGATAAGAAGATGGAAAAGCCTGACCTCTTCCGGTATTGCTCTGTTGTCATGATATTTGCTCCGTTTCTTATATTCGTGTGTATTATACCGGGAGTTTCCGCGGATTGCAAGCCGTTGCGCGCGTCTTGTTTTTCTGGTAGAATAGGCCCGAAACGAGGCGAAGCGTATGATTGAAATTTTGAAGGAAACCGCGCGCTATCTTGTCTGCGTCAAGCCCATCGGCATAGCCGCGCAGGGCACGCAGGCGGAGGCGATGCCGCAGCTGCTCTCCGAGCAGCTGGGCTGTGACATTTTCCCCGTTCACCGGCTCGACCAGACAGTCGGCGGCATAATGGTCTATGCGAAGACGGTGCAGGAAGCCGCGCGCCTGACGCAGGCGATGGGACAGGGGCAGATGCAGAAGACGTATCTCGCCGTTCTGACCGGATGCCCGGCGGAAAAGGCCGGGACGCTGGAGGATCTGCTGTTCCATGACCGGGTGAAAAACAAAACATATGCGGTCAAGCGGATGCGCGGCGGCGTGAAGCAGGCGAAGCTGCACTATGAAATTCTAGCTAGGCAGGATGGACTGAGCCTTGTGCGCATCCGGCTCGAAACGGGGCGCACGCACCAGATCCGCGTCCAGTTTGCCTCGCGGGGTCTGCCGCTGTTGGGCGACGGAAAATACGGCAGCCGCTGTGGCCGCTGCACCTGTGCGCTCTGGTCTTACCGGCTTTCCTTCCCGGACGGAAAGGGCGAAGCCGTCTTCGAGGCCCAGCCCCCGGCCCAGTTCCCGTGGACGGTGTTTTTCTGATACGATGTACAGTACAAAGCTTTCGACAAATTCGCACCGTATTTTCCCGTTTGACTGCACGCACATCCCGCCGCGCGGCTGCATAAACTACCTGTATTCTAAGGTGCAGGAGGGCTTTTCCATGGCGGTGACGCGGTATTTTCTGGGTGGTAATACGGCCTCCGGCTTTGTCTCGTTTTACGGGCAGTTCTGCCGGGGGCCGGAGGAGTTTCTGTGGGTGATCAAGGGCGGGCCGGGCTGCGGCAAGTCGAGTTTTATGAAGACCATCGGCAAGGCGGCGGAGGACGCAGGGCTGGATACCGAATACGTCCTGTGCTCCGGTGACCCGGATTCGGTGGACGGCGTGTATATCCCGGCCCTGCACACCGGCTACGCCGACGGCACGGCCCCGCATGTGCTTGAGGCCGTCACGCCCGGGGCCGCCGGGCTGTATCTCGATCTGGGACAGTTCTATGACCGCATTGCTTTGCAGAAAGAGCGCCGCGCTATTGAACTTCTGCAGACGCGCTATCGCGCGCTCTACCGCGAGGCGTATGCGCGTCTTGCAGCGTTTGCGCGTCCGTCCTGCCCGCTCCCGGCGCAGGAGGAACGGAAAAAGCGCTTCCTGCGGGCCATCACCTGCCGGGGCCTTTTTTCTGCCGAGCCGCCCGCAGGCGCGGTGCAGCTGGTGTCCGGCGAGGAATTGGAGGCGCTCCGCGTGCGGGAAAATGCAGTTCTCTACCAGAACCCGCTCCTGCCGGACGAGACGGAGGCTGTCTATCTGCCGGACGAGAAGCGCTATTACCGGGGGCCGGACGCGCCGCTGCCGGATGTTTCGGATGTGACCGCTCTTCTTGCACAGGCGAAGGCGCTGCATGACGAGTTGGAGGCCGTCTATAACCCGCATGTGGATTTTGCGCGTGTCTATGCGTTGGCCAACGCCCATGCCCTGCGATTGTTCAAAGAAAATTAAGTTGTAAGTCGGGGGAAATTGTAGTAAAATATAGTGAAATTCGAGAATATCCTACTCAGGAGGGAATACCAATGAAAAAACCGATCGTACTTGTCATTATGGACGGTGTTGGACGCGGCGACGGCGGCCCCGGCGACACGGTCAAGCAGGCCAACACCCCGACGCTCGACAACCTGATGGCGACCTGCCCCATGACGTGGCTCAAAGCACACGGCACCGCCGTCGGCCTGCCCACGGACGACGATATGGGCAACTCCGAGGTCGGCCACAACGCTCTCGGCTGCGGCCAGATCTATTCGCAGGGCGCAAAGCTTGTACAGGAGTCCATTGAATCCGGCTCCCTGTACCAGTCCAAGACGTGGATCGACCTGACGGATAACTGCCTGCAAAACGGCAAAGCGCTGCACTTCATCGGCCTGCTGTCCGACGGCAACGTCCATTCCAATATCTCGCACCTGATTGCGATGCTGAAAAAGGCGCGTGAGATGGGACTCAAAAAGGTCTACTGCCACATCCTGCTCGACGGCCGCGATGTCCCCGCGACAAGTGCGCTGGACTATGTTGATCAGCTGGAGTCCGTTCTGGCGGAACTGAACGACGCGGAGCATGAATACAAGATCGCCTCCGGCGGCGGCCGCATGGTCATTACCATGGACCGCTACGAGGCCAACTGGCCGATGGTCGAAAAGGGCTGGCGCACGCATGTGCAGGCTGAGGGCCGTCAGTTCGCCTCCGCGCGTGAGGCCATTGAAACCTACCGCGCCGAGAATCCCGGCATGATCGATCAGGATCTGCTGCCGTTCGTCGTTGCGCATGACGGCAAGCCCGTTGCAAAGATTGAAAACGGCGACAGCGTCATCCTCTTCAACTTCCGCGGCGACCGTGCGCAGGAAATTTCCCTCGCCTTTGACCGCAAGGACTTTGACAAGTTTGACCGCGGTGACTATACTGGCGTGAAGTTCGCAGGTATGCTGGAATATGACGGCGACCTCAAGATCCCGATGCACTATCTGGTTGAGCCGCCCGTCATCCGCAACACGCTGACCGAGGTTCTGTGCAAGGCAGGCGTGCATGAGTATGCTGTGTCTGAGACGCAGAAATACGGCCACGTCACCTACTTCTGGAACGGCAACCGCTCCGGCAAAGTTGATGAGAGCCTTGAGGACTATGCCGAGGTTCCGTCCGATGTCATCCCGTTTGAGCAGGCGCCCGCGATGAAGTCCGTGGAGATCACCGATCTTCTGGTCGAGGCCATGGCCTCGCATAAGTACCAGTTCCTGCGCTGCAACTATCCGAACGGCGACATGGTCGGCCATACCGGCGTTTTGAGCGCTGTCATTACCGCGATGGAGGCCGTTGACGCAGGTCTGGCCCGCGTGAAGGAAGCTGCCGACAAGTATGGCTATACGCTGCTTGTCACCGCTGACCACGGCAACGCTGATCAGATGCTCGAGACGAAGAAGGGTAAGACCAGCGTGCGCACTGCGCATTCTCTCAACCCCGTTCCCTTCATCATCTACGATCCCGACAACAAGTATGAGATCAAGGACGGCCATTACGGCCTTGCCAACGTCGCGCCGACCATTGTGACCATGATGGGCCTTGAAACCCCCGACTGCTGGCAGCCGAGCATGATCTGATTTTCGCACTGGCGCGGGAGCCCCGGGCGCTCCCGCGCCAGCTGTAGGGGCCGATGCCCACATCGGCCCCTACAGAGACTGCGCGTATTCCGGACTGCTTTGTAAAAATGGCCGCCATTGTTCTGCCCAAACCCTTCCTCGGAGGTATCCATGCAAAAGAAACTCACGCTGATTCTGATTTTGATTCTGGTACTGGCGCAGCTATGCGCCTGCGGCAAGCCGCAGGCGGAGACTTCACCGGCAGCAGAATCTGAAGCAGCAGCCCCGGCCGAACTCCCGGCCGAAGAGACACCGGCGGATTCGGACGAGCCGGACGATACCCCGAGCCGCACACCGGAGCGGGTATTGACCTCCACAAAATATACCGCCGAGGTCTATGTTGAGACTGTCCAGTACGGGCAGTATCAAATCGAAAGCCGGGAATACGCCGTCTCCGACGGCGTCAGCGCGACCGGTCTTCGCGCCACAGGCAAGGGCTCCAATATCCGCTTTTTCGACCAGACCGTCACGGAAGCGGGCACAGTCTGGTATTATGACAAAAGCGCCGGAGACTGGCGCTCGCAAACGCTGGGGGACGGGCTGTATGCCTCACCGGTCGTTGTTGTAGAGTTGGCTTCCGGGCAGACATATTTTCTTGCGCTGCCGCGTACGTTCGCCATGCACGAAAACGGCTCCCGGGAGCATTTCCCGGATCGAGACGGCGTGCTGCGTACCACGAAGCTGCGCAGCGGCGGCGTCCGCATCGCAATGGACGGCTATGGCCTTGCGCCGGACTGCGTAACGGATGCACTCGTCCTGACCGCACCGTTTGGGCTGGACTGGAGTGTGGATAACTGCGCGAAGGCATGGGTCACATATGTGAAAAACGGCGATTCTCACTGGTGCTTCGACGGCTATTTCCGCAAATCGCCCTCCAATTATATCCCAGCGGGTGAGAATTATTATTACTGCTGCGCCGCAAGCTACTGCATCCGGGGCTACCTTGGCCGGATGTCGCGCTGCAAGGAAGCGCCCGCGCTCATTATCCTGTCGCTCGATACCATGTCGCAGCGGCAGAACCACTACGGCTATGTGCCCACCACACCCGGCAGCGAGTGGCTTCAGGGCGATTACGGGATCGGGCCTGGCTTTTATGACACCCGGTTCAATACCGATCTGCTCGAAATTTACATCTCGGCCACCCGCAGGCTTGGCAAGGGGATGTTTGAAGAGACGATGAACTGCTATCTCGCCTTTTTCAGTCAGGTTGCGGACATAAGCCACATCACCACGGAAAACGGCGGCTGGCTGATTCCCGACTACTGGCACCCGGACGAGATCACCGCTCCACACACCTCGCTCAACCATCAGGCGTCGGAGTGTCTGGCGCTGTATCACGCGGCGGATCTTCTGAATCGGAAGGATCTGCGCGAACTGGCCGACCGGATGCTGCTGGCCATTGAGGATACCGGCTCCGGCTGGGTCATGCCGAATCATAATCTCTATTACAGCATCAAGCCCGACGGCACGTATGTCGAGGGCGATTATCCGTACCTGACGTACAACGATCTGTATTACCTGCGCGAGTATCTGACGGGCGTCAACCGGACGGAAACCGATACGCTGACGTATTTGATGGGTGAAAAGCTCCAATGGATGGAGCAAAACGGCGTGACCGGTTATGAAAAAGGCTGAAACCCGTTTTTTGACTTGTACTTTCCCGGCAAATCGGTTAAAATGAATTGAATATCCCAGAAGGAGGAATCTTGATGATCCGTATGAATACAGACGCCGGCCAGATCACGGTCGATAGCGCTGTCTATACCAATATCGCGGGCTTTGCAGCGACCAACTGCTTTGGCGTCAAGGGCATGGCCGTGCGCTCCATGACGGACGGGCTTGTCCATCTGCTGCGCAAGGAAGCAATGGGCAAGGGCGTCAAGGTCACGTTCAGCGCCGACAATTCCATTTCCATCGACCTGCATATCATGGTCGATAAGAGCGTCAATCTCAGTGCAATCGCGTCCTCCATCATCGGCGAGGTCCGCTATTTCGTTACCAAGTCCACGGGCACCGAGGTGCGTGCCGTGAACGTATTTGTCGATTCCATTTCCGTCGACTGATATCGATTTCAATTCACGCGCGCATACAAGGGCGCTCACGGAGGTAAACCATGATCAAAACCATTGACGGCGCGGCGTTCAGCCGGATGATGCTCTCCGCCGCTGCCGAGATCGACCTGAATAAGCAGAAGGTCAATGAACTGAACGTTTTCCCTGTTCCGGACGGAGATACCGGCACGAATATGAGCATGACGCTCTCTGCCGCCAGCACAGAACTGCGCAAGGCAGACGGCATTACGCTCACCAAGGCCGCCGACAAGACGGCCTCCGCGCTCCTGCGCGGGGCCAGAGGCAATTCGGGCGTGATTCTGTCTCTTCTGTTCCGTGGCTTTTCCAAGTCGCTCAAGGGTAAACTCGAGGCCGACGGCAAGGACTTTGCCGCTGCACTGACAGCAGGTGTGGAAGCTGCGTATAAGGCAGTCATGAAGCCCGCCGAGGGCACAATTCTGACCGTCTCCCGCCTCACGGCAGACGCCGCGCGCGATTTGGCCGAGGAAAACAATGAGATCGAGTATGTGCTGCAGCACTGCCTTGACACGGCGCACGCTGCGCTGGACAACACCGTCAACCAGAATCCGGTTCTTAAAAAGGCCGGCGTCGTTGATGCGGGCGGTATGGGCTTCTGCCTTATTCTGCGCGGCATGCTCGAAAGCCTGCGCGGCAACGATATTGTCTGCGAGGACACAGGTGCAACGAATGAAGAGGCCGATTTCGGCATTTTCGACTCTGAGGACATCACATTCGCGTTCGACACGGTCTTTATTGTGCGCAAGCGCGAGGATATTACCTCGCTCGACCCGCTGCGCGAGTATCTCGGCAGCATCGGCGACAGTCTCGTCATCGGCGAGGACGACGAAGCGTTCAAGGTCCATGTACATACGAATATTCCGGGTGACGCACTGAGCGAGGCCCAGAAGTATGGTACGCTGGAACTTGCAAAGATCGAGAACATGCGCTTGCAGCACGATGATCTGACCGCCGGCCGCAAGGCCCGTTCGACCGACGATCTGGAGACTGTGGAAAAGGAGTTGGAAAGCCAGCCTGCGGAGCAGGCGGCTCCGGCAGAACCCGAAAAGCGCTACGGCAGCGTCGCCGTGTGCGCGGGTGCGGGCCTGGCCGGCGTGTTCCGCGATCTCGGTGTTGACGAGATCATTGAGGGCGGCCAGACCATGAACCCCTCGACGGAGGATATTCTGCACGCGATCGAAAAGACGCCTGCGGAGATCGTCTTCGTCCTGCCCAACAACAAGAACATCATCATGGCTGCGCAGGCGGCAGCGGAACTGGCTTCGCGCGAAGTCGTGGTTATCCCGACCAAGACCGTCCCGCAGGGCATCAGCGCCATGCTCTCGTTCGACGCAGCAATGGAGCCGAGCGAAAACGAAGCGGCCATGACCGGCTGCCTCTCCGGCGTCATGACCATGCAGATCACCTATGCCGCGCGCGACTCGGACTTTGACGGCTTTGATATTCACGCGGGCGATTATCTCGGGTTGTGCGATGGCGCGCTGGCTGGAACAGCGCGTGAGATCACCACGCTTCTTGCGTCTCTCGCGGACAAGGCTGCGGAGGCCGGCAAGGAATTCATCAACATCTTCTACGGCGCGGACATTCAGGAGCCCGACGCGGAGGCGGCGCTGGAACTGTTCCGGCAGCATGCGCCCGACGCGGAGGTCAATCTCGTCTCCGGCGGCCAGCCGATCTACTATTACCTCATCTCGGCGGAATGACCGCCGGCTGCAATATGTCTGGAACCAAAAGAACCTGCTGCAAAGTATTTTTGCAGCAGGCTCTTTTTGCATGAAAGTCGTATTCTCTCTGGTTTACGGTTCGTCCAGATCGTCTGCCAGCTTTTGCAGCGGCAGATGGCGCAGGAGCAGGTTCACGGGATTGAGTTCGGAGGCTGCCGTCTTTGCGCCAGCCGCCATAAACAGGCGCAGCGTGCTGCCCAGCGCATGGCGTGTGGGCTTGTCCAGCGTGCGGTATTTCTTGAGCATGGCTGCCGCTGTTTTGAGCCCACCTTCCTTGAGATCGGTGAGCGTACCGGCATCGGTACAGGTAAGAATATCAAACAGCGCATCGGTGAAGGCCACGCGCTGCTCCGGACTCAGGGAGAGAATGAACGTGCGGATCGTCTCGTCAACCAGCTTGCCGCCCTCGGTCAGATCGGGCAGATGCTCAAACCGTTCCCCGCGCACCTGCCACGAGAAGCCGTCGTGCTGCCACAGGCCGCTCTGCGTGCTGCGCACGACCTCATAGCGTTCCTCATGCTCCAGCAGCATGCCGACGACAGACGATTCCGGCAGAATGGTCGTGATCCTGTCCGCGACGCGCTTGTGTTCCGGCAGGCCAAGCAGCGACGTGCGGAAGCCGGGGCCGTCGTTATTGTATACGCGCATCAGCTGGTTCTGCACGGCTTCGCCGCAGAACACTGCGCTGTAGACCGCGAGATTGCCGCCCTTGGAGTGTCCGCCCACGCGAAGCGGATGCGACGGAAGCACCGCGGCTGCCGCAGACAGATACTCTGCCGCCATTTTCTGCGCCGGAACGACCGGCAGAAAGGCCAGATTAAAATCCTCCTTCCAGCCGACAATCGTGTCGTCCGTGCCCCGGAAGGCAATGTAGGCCGTTTTATCCGGCAGCAGGATCGTCAGCGCGGAGAACTGCGTCTGCGTTTCCTCGTCGGTGCGGCTGACATAGGCGCAGAGCGTCAAATCGGAAAAGCGGCGGCTTGCCGCCATTTTGTGGCCCAATTCCGGGATTTGCTCCGGCACCAACACGCCCATCGTCTCCTGCGGCCGCGCCGCGTCGTATTGCCGCATGGCATCCGGCAGGAAAACTGGGGCGGAAAAGTCCGCCGGAACGATCCCGGAGAAGTCCAGAAAGCAAAGTTCCGCCATCAGCAGATTGTCCACCTCGTTGAACCCGCGCTCTGCCAGCGTCAGATCGCCGCGCCAGTCCAGATAATCCAGAATATTTGCCATAGCTGTACCTCCGAAAGTTCGTGTAGCTTATCATACACAAAAGTTACCGGAAAAACAACCAAACCCGGATGAAGAAAGCCTTAATTTTTTCTGAAGTCATTCAGCCTATAAACCTATTGACTTTATGGGGAATGTATGCTATCCTCAAAACATAAGAAAGAATTCCCTGCAAAGGAGCTGATATTTGATGCAAGTCTATGCGGATAACGCAGCAACCACCAGAATGCACCAGACGGCCATCGATACGATGACCTATCACCTGAATAACACGTTCGGCAACCCGTCGAGCCTCTACACCATCGGCCAGCAGGCCAAGGAAGTGCTCGAGACGGCGCGTGCCGATATGGCCGCCTGCTTCGGCGCGCAGCCGCGCGAAATCTATTTTACCTCCGGCGGCAGCGAGGCCGACAATCAGGCTATTACCTCCGCCGCCTATCTCGGCGCGCGCAAGGGCAAAAAGCACATTATTTCCACCACATTTGAGCATCATGCCGTCCTGCATACCCTGAAACGGCTGGAAAAACAGGGCTTTGAGGTGACGCTGCTGGACGTGCACGCAGACGGCCTTGTCTCGGCCCAGCAGGTCGCGGACGCCATCCGTGACGACACCTGCCTCGTGACCATCATGTTCGCCAACAATGAGATCGGCACCATCCAGCCGATCGAGGCAATCGGCGCGGTGTGCCATGAACGCGGTGTGCTGTTCCACACCGACGCGGTGCAGGCAGCGGGGCATGTGAAGATCGACGTGAACGCAATGCACATCGACATGCTGAGCCTGTCCGCGCACAAATTCCACGGTCCGAAGGGCGTGGGCATGCTCTATGCGCGGCGCGGCATTATTCTCACGAATCTCATCGAGGGCGGCGCGCAGGAGCGCGGCAAGCGCGGCGGCACGGAGAACGTCCCCGGCATCGCGGCCATGGCGGCAGCTTTGAAGGAAGCGTGCGCCAACATGGACGAGAATACAAAGAAGGTCACGGCCCTGCGGGACAAACTCATTGACGGCATTTCCAAGATTCCGCACTGCGCGCTGAACGGTGCGCGTGCGCCGCGGCTGCCCGGCAATGTGAACTTCTGCTTCGAGGGCATCGAGGGCGAGAGTCTTCTGCTGCTGCTCGACGCGAAGGGCATCAGCGCATCGTCCGGCTCCGCCTGCACGTCCGGTTCGCTCGACCCCAGCCATGTGCTGCTGGCCATCGGACGGCCGCACGAGGTCGCGCACGGCTCGCTGCGCCTGACCATCTGTGAGGACAATACCGAAGAAGAAATCGACTATATCCTTGCCGAACTTCCGCCGATCGTGGACTATCTGCGGAACATGTCGCCGGTCTGGAAGGACCTGATGAGCGGCAAACGGCAGTTTACGCTGTAAGGAGGGCTTTTATCATGGCACTGTATACCGAAACCGTCATGGATCACTTCATGCACCCGCGCAATGTCGGCGAGATCGCGGACGCGGACGGCGTCGGCGAGGTCGGCAACGCCAAGTGCGGCGATATCATGAAGATGTACCTGAAGATCAAGGACAA